>Ga0209384_1001842_pt1 | contig 10530 bp, 11 predicted proteins | sample CoawatmetaG05DNA_FD_187511 | JGI IMG/M metagenome (GOLD analysis project Ga0209384, IMG submission 187511) | Marine microbial communities from the West Antarctic Peninsula - Coastal water metaG058-DNA (SPAdes) (version 2) | ecosystem: Environmental > Aquatic > Marine > Coastal ... | reverse complement strand
CGTGGTAGGCACTATTAAGTACCAGAACCCTGGAAGAATACTAATGCTTAAGTACCAGGGTGTTCCCAACGTGTGCAACTTAAATTTTGCTGACAGAAGGCAATTAATTATGGGTCACGTGACCAGAAAGGCAATTAAAACCGTGTTCACTATAATCATTGTAACGTTATCTGAATTGCGCATCTCACAGCAGACACCACCCACGACCGCCGCGTCTCCCCGACAGCCGCTGTCCGCCTCCCGACCGCCGACCACCGCCGCGCCGCGCATACACCGGCCGTCGCCGACCGACGCCACGCGGCATATCGGTCGATCGCAGACGGCAGAGCTTGCTCTGTGGACGCACCGCGTAAACCCAATCGCACACGCGCACTCGCTCATACGGTGTGTATATAAGAACCCTGGCAGGCCTGCTCACCATGTCCGTGCAGAGTTGCGAATCCTGTCATGCGCTGCAGAGAGACGAGGAAATGTTTGTGTACAAATTCGACGGTGGCGCGCGTCTACATCATGTGTGCAGTGCGTGCCATAATTCGGAGTACAGACACGCGTATGACCACAATACCCAGATGGACATCCAGGATAAACTCAAGACGGTGCAAACACAGGAGACAGACGCTCTTGAACACGCGCGCGTGCTCAGGGAACAGCTCGCTCGTGTGACAGACTCTATCAGCGAGCTGCAGATACAGTCAAAAAATATCACGACGGAGATTGCCTCGTCTGTGCAAGCACAGCGAGACAGCAGTGAGAAGATAACAGACCTTAAGGAGCAGATACAAACGGGCAGGATGCAGATGGAACAGGTGGAAATTCAGAACAAACGACTAGCGATGAAAGATGTTCCGGGCTCGGTGTACAGAAAAATGCCGCGCGCGGACGAGCGCAGCTTGGCGTGGATGATGTTCACACACCCCCGGCTAGGCACAGGAGACAACTGTGCGGCGCAGACTTTGAATGGGAATGACAATGTTTTAGATATGATAAGACAAATGTGTCTGGAAGAGTGCACTATCAGTACTTGGAAACGCAATTGTGACATTTTGCTAGAAGGACTATATTCCTTGCCGTTCCAGGACAACCAGGAGCACCTTGTTAAAAAAATTGCAGATGCCAATCTAAAGGACACCGCAATGTTCGGCAGAGGGGGGGGGCCTCAATATTCGGTCGAACAGAGGGTCCATAGCCACCTCGAAGTGATTTGCGTCGTTAACAGACAAGAGAAGGATACGATGCGTCACGTCCTGCTGTCGAGTGAGTTCCTGGGTCGGAATCTGTCCGAAGGGGCCGAATACGAACACGTAGGACATGGTAGAAGATTTAGGGACCAAGTGTACAAGCCGCCCCCCACAGCACAGGAAATCATCGCAAAATACGTGTCACAAATGACCAGTCTCGTGCAAAATTTCGAGAGGAGTCTGGTTACGCTCTCAATGCCTTCTGGATATCGGCGCCTGGTTCGTATCAGTGCCAGGGCGTTTTCCGGAAGAGAAGACATGAACGGGGATAATATCGAGGTCAGTATTACACACGAAGACACGTCGGTGGCTCCCATGGTGTGGTTAGAGTTGCCAAGAGACCAAGACGTATCCGTTGTGGTTTCCCTGTACAACTTGAACGGAGAAGACCTGGCGTTGTCTGGCGCACCCATCGAGCAAAGCGCGCAAATAGAAGGAGGCAAATTCCGTACCCGTATGAATGAGAGTGGAGTGGTTCCCAAGCACGACAGTAACATCGTGCCCGCGTACGGAGTCGGGTGTCTAGAAGAGGCGTACTTGAGTGATGTGTTTGATCTTAGAGATGTGGTGCACAATGTCTTGCTCAGGTTCGTGTACCGAAACTGACGACCATGACCCGAACAGATAGTATATATTCTGTAACATCGTGCATGCATGCAGTACACGGTCATGGAGGCGGCGGCGGTCGGCGGTGTCTGTTGTGTGTGCGCCGCATCGTCTTGATTCCGAGTCCCGCGATATCGTTTCTCAAACGATATAGAATACGTCTCTCTGTATAAAAGAAGCGCGACCCACAGACGGATGTCTGAATATGCAGCCATTACTCCCGTCCCAAATCAGATAAGTGGGACAGAAAATGCGAGGCTTACCGACGCGCAAAGATCATTCACAACCCCGAGCTTTTTAATCCATTTGAATAGACAGACGGGTGGCTGACACCGAGGATACCTGGTATATATAACCCTGCCGCCAGCGAGCACTGCCTGCGCTTGGCCGACGAGTGGGGTGTCTGGCTGGCGACGCGAGGCGGGGACAAGACAGGGCGAGCGAAGCGGGGGAGAGAGTGGTGAAATAAAGCTTTTGGTGTATCTTTACCGTTCCGAGAGCGTCCATCTGTGTGTTTGTGTCTTATCTTCCCGGCTGCTGTGCTCAGGCCCGCGGGCGGTCTTGCTGCCGTGCTCGGCCGCGGCGGCGGGCCCGCGTCTGGTACGGCGCGCGTGCCTGCTGCCGCCGGTGCCATACTCGGTCTCGTTCTTATACTTCTGACGCGAGATGGCGTATTCTTTAGACTTGTACCTCCGAGAGATTGTGTGTTCGCTCGCACGTTGACCGGTATCGCCCGGCTCGACGACCAAAAAGGATGGTATTCGTTTCCGTCGCCGTCAGAGTCCGAGTGGCGCGCAGCAGACAGGCGCCGCTGCCGTGGCGTGCGTCCGTGCGCGCGGCGCGTGCGCCGCGGCACGATGCAGACAGACACCGGTGTTGTGTTATGCGTTTATTATCGTACTGGCCGGGTCGGGCCACGCATGCTCTCTCGAGCGGACCCTAGAAGCGGCCGTACCAGCCGGTCCGGCCATTGTTTTTTTTCTTCTCGAGCTCCCGCTCGCGGCGGCGCGCCGAATCTCTGTCCATCTCGGCACATATGCTGGACACCATCCTGGCGTTAAAGCTGGCCGTGTCGGCGGCAGCCTTGGCGGCGGCGGCCTCCGCGGCGACAGCAGCGGCCGCCTCGTCGGCTGCAGTATTGGCGGTGGAGGCAGCGGCAGCAGCGCGGGGGATGGGAAACGGACTTGACATGGTGCGGATGCGCTTGCCGGATGCCTCTTTAATACGCGGCGCGTGGCACGCAGCGGCGCGCCCGTCCCGGAAGCGTCCGCTCACAGATGTTACTCAGTATATTTTGCGGTGTGTTCCCAGCATGCATTAAAGACACACGTCCCATAGATCGATGCCATCGTCCAGAAGAAAACGTACTGGCGCCTGTATGTGGCATGAAACGTTCACGCCGAGCTCGCGCGAATGCAACCCCGTGTTTACGCGGATGGCACTGCCCGGTTCCATGCTCTTCCAGCGCCGCGCCGGGGCGAGCCGAAACCAGCGCGCTTTCCGCCTATACTTTGCGTTGATACGGTCGTGCCACACGGCGGGCAAACGCACGTATGTGCGGCTGCTCGCAGACGGGGACTCCTGCATCTTCTGCGACAAAGAGCACACCCAGGACTGTGACTGGGAGAACCAGAACAGCCGGCGCGGGGGGCCGGTTTTATTTTTCCACGGCGAACAGGAAAGACAAGCAGTGCTCGCTGGCGGATACTCGTTCGACACGGTCACCGACAACGTGCAGAAGAGAGCCGCGAAAGACCCCCAGTTTCTCGCGCACGGTGCGTTCATGGTGGAAATCGAACGATCGGGGCGAGATCCGATACATACATGCGACGAGTGCAAACACATTTTGCCCTGGATGCCCGCTGTGACGGAGGATTACATGCAAGCTGAAAACACACACACGCTGCAACTGCTGCGCAACTTCTGGGAGCGCGGGGTCTATGCGGACGTCTGCTCAGTTGTGGCGTGAACCCATACAACGCGGTCTTAAGGCGCGCCTAGCGCTCGTCGCTCTTATTGACTATTGCTAGTGTCACACCTGCCACAGCGATCCAGTCGGCACAGATTGGCCTCGATCGCGCTAGCTGGAATATAAAAGACGCCCATCGTGGACACAACACCGCGTTGTAATAATACAATGTTCATCTACAGCTCAAGCGAGGTCTTAAAAAAACGGGTGGCGAACTACGTTTCGGGCGAGAAGAAGGACATGGAACAGAAGCTCGCCCTGGGCCCCACACGCAGCGTGTGGGGGGCTATCAAGTACGACGGGATATTTGTCACACTCAGGCGTTTCGACGACGCAGTGTATGCGTACACGGCAACCGGACGCCTCCTGCGCTTCTGCTGGCCGACCTACCGCTTCTTCAGCGGACTGCCCGAGGGAGTGATTCTGCGCGCAGAGCTGGTGATGGAGCGCCCGTCGTGGGAACCGCTCACGAACTTCGAGAAGCATACAGACACTATGACAGTGCTGAAAAGGGCCAAAATGGTGTTGCCGGCTGACACGCGGTATAAGTCGACCGATCCTGTTTTCAAGGATATCTTTGAACTGTCGAGAATTGTCCGCGACGAGCTAGGCCTCGGATTTTCGCCGATGTTGTATGTGCACTGCGAGATGTACCTCGAGCATGATCTGCGTCCAGATCTCATCGCACAGTATCTGTGGTCGGAAAACCCCTGCACGCCCGACCGCCACGACGCACACCCGCGCGTCGTGGCGGTCGAATGGACGCTTGTGACGTCGGTCGACAAGGAGTTGGAGAGGCTGCACACAGTCTGGACCGCCGGCCACGAGGGTCTCATGTTCTTCGTGGTGGACTCGCCGGAGAAACCGGCCGGCTCTAGTCCCAGGGCGGAGCCCCCGGCCAAGAGGTCTCATTTCATCAAGGCCAAGTATCGGAACTCGCACACGGGCGAGGTTGTCAAAACCGAGGTATCCGCCAGACCGCACAAAGGACCCCGGTACACCGTCAATCTTCACAACGGCCACCAAGTGCACGTTGAGATTGGCGACATACGAGACTGGTGCAACAAAGACCGGGTTTATGTGGACTGTGTCCCCAAGAGCTGCAAGGACCCCGCGGCGCGCCATTCCATTGGCATGGGCCGTGTGGCCCGGGACTAGAGCGATCGTTAGACTAATAAAACTGCAAACAGAATTTGAACGTGTTTATTGGGAACGCGAACGTGTTGTTTACACTGACCACTTAGTGGTATTGATTTGTACTCGAACTCACGTGCAATCCATCGTACACACAGCGGGCTGGGGGTCGACGTGATACCAGTGCCGGTGCCAAAGCGTCACGGTAGTGTCGGGCGGGTGTTGTGTTTTGCCCCGCTTGTCGCTGGAGGTCTCCGCGCGGCTGCTGTGCTTGCGCTTGCCGCCACTCGCCGTGTCCATGCCGTGTGCCGAGCGGCGGCGCGGCCTGCCCAGCAGGCCCGCTGGGCCTGTTCGACCCCGCGGGCACGCGGCTGCATCATTACGTTATTGTGTGGAATCAAGCAAACACCAACGAAAACACTGGCCAGGAATTTACGACTGTCTAGCATTATATAAGAACAGATGTGTTCGCGACTACAAGTGTGAACTCAATGGCATTGACTATGTCGACAATTCGCATTGCGCGCCAACACCGTCATTACACGGCCATCAAGGAAGGAGGGTCCATGGGACGGGTGCGTCTGTGTAGTGCCACTTCAAAGGTATTGCTCACTCTTGAAGGGTTTGAGGGGCATTACATGATCGTTGGGCCGGTGCTAATGATTAGCACTACGGGGGAACTGCATATGAAAATTCTTGAGGAGTGGGCGCGCTGGAACGGTCTCCCCGACCGCTCGATATACACTGACCAGTCAGGCCACGGTTATCTCCCCGGTGACCCTCGCGATCCCGCTGTATCATCCGCGTGCGTGCCAAGGCCGGCCAGTGATGCTAGCGTTGATGTCGAGTGCATGGCTGCAGGCGGCGGGAGTCGCAAACGTAAACCCGACAGCGACGAGCTTCCTGGATCGCCGCGTAAATCGAAACGCTTGGCGGGCCGCTCAGCAACTTCCACGCGTGGGCCATATTACGCTTGTTAAGTTCTGTGCGGACCACACCACGGTTGTTGTGTTTTCTGCGCTTGTCGGTTGTACATGCGAACAATACAAATATGTATACACGTGTGTTTGAATAAATACGTACACTACAACTCTTGACGGCTGATACCAGTCATTTCAATGTGCGACGCAATACGTATTATATTGGGAAACACGCACGTGTTATTCACGTGCAGTCCATCGCACGCATGGCGACGCACTGCGCGGACTGGGGGTCTATGTGATACCAGTCCCGGTGCCAAATCGTCATGACAGTGTCCTGCGGCTGCTGCGTTTCACCCCTCTTGTCGCTGGGGGTCTCTGCGCTGCTGCTATGCTTGCGCTTGCCGCCACTCGCCGTGTCCATGCCGTGTGCCGAGCGGCGGCGCGGCCTGCCCAGCAGGCCCGCTGGGCCTGGGAATTCTATATCCACGTGTTCGTCTGGTTCGACCCCGCGGGCACGCGGCCTCTGAACGGGCGCAGCGGCACGTGCGCGGCGCGTGTGCCGGTCGGGCGCACAGCCGGCGGGGCCAGGCGCTTGCCGGGCTCGTCGCGGCGCGGCTGGCGCTCTCTGGTGACGAAATGTCGATACTCCCCCACGCGCCACGGCGGCGTGGTCGGCGAAGAGAAGGCGGTCTGGTGTCTTGCGACGTCGTGGTACAGCACGGGCTTGGTAGCGGGCGTCCACGTCAGCAGGTCTGTCAAGCGCATTGCATGCGACTACTAGCTCCTTTATAGTGCGCTATCGGCTAACCGCCAGCCTCTGCATGCCCGCTCTCAGTGCGTCGAATTAAAGATTGGTCCGCCGATGTCTGGTTGCGGGGAAGAAAGAGGGGAAACCAATCTCTCCTCCCACCGGAACGACCCGGAAAACACGTACGCTGACACCTTTTTCGGGAGGGAAACAGGCCCCTGGGAGCGACCACACACAGACCAGCCTCGATACTTTGTGTTTCGGGTTTTTAATTACAACGAATTTGACTGGTGTTCGAGCTGGGCCCATTACTGGGTGTCGTGCCCGATAAGATACGCAACCCGCGCCTCCAACTCCACTACCTTCTTCTTCAGATACTCGATCTGCCAGGCGTCAAAGGCGCTGAGAGCAACTACGCTCTCGTGATCCTGTATGAGAGTTTCGTTTTCTTCCCTGGATTGTTTGTACAGTGTCTCGTAGTCAGTGTCTTCAATAGACAGCTTGTGAAGTGTGACGACCTCGTCGTCGGACACATCTTCTTCCAGTCGCATCGAGTTGCTCTTAGGGTCTGCAGAGAACCCGGCCATCTCAGATCGTATTGTCCAGTCCAACACAAACACCTTAAATATGAACTGACATTGAATTATGCCCCCCCCCCCGAAAAGGGAGAGGGTAAGACCCTTTGAGCCAAAACGACGAATGGTATACCCAACCCACACTGTGTTTGGTTGGACGCGTGATGGACGCGGAAACGGTTCAAACGAATATTTATTGAATACGACCGACACAGATTGACACTGAAAATGAGAACTACTGGTCTTAAATTTGACCGACAACTTTGATGTCGGCGACGGACGGCGCGCCTGAAGCGCTATAACAACTGCGCCCGCATGCTAGCCGCGCTGGCGGCGGCGTCTTCGTCTCTCCCCCCTGCCGCAGTCGTCATGGGTATAAACATTCTTCCTGTCAACGGAGCCGTCAGGACGGAGGAGAGCAGGTTGCAGAGCATCGTATGGGTGTCGCGCAGCGACTCCTGCGCCTCCTCGAGCGTCTTGGCGTCGCTCTGGCCTTTCTTGACACACGCGATGATGGCGACGATGTCTACCGACAGGGGCACGCTTGTCATTTTGGGTATGCGGTGCCACCGCCGGCGCAGCAGACGCGCTGCGTTTTTGTTTCGAGGCTTTGCGCGCTGTGCTAGCAGAGTATTAAACACGGCCGTGGTCTCCGCAATGCGCATGCCTCGACTAACTGTTATCCACGAGTACGCTCAAGTTTCCAATCTTGGCAATGACACGGCGGCGTCTGTCGAGGAGCTGGCGCCAGACGCAGCGCCGGACACGCCGGACGCGCCGACAGACCCGAAGGCGCCACGCCCCCCCGTCTGGAGATCGGGCTACGACAAGGAGCCGTTCGCGAATGTGGTGGACTTTTTGTGCATAAAGGGGGTGGCCAGTGCGCAGCTCCTCGACGCGCTGAGCGCGTTTCTCTCGATGATCGCGCTCGTTCTGGCGCTGTGGCGCTTGTCCGTGCGGGGCATAGATTGGTTCGCCGTGCCGATGTCCATGGCGAATTCGGTGCTGGCCCCGAACGGGACGGATGTGGGGACGGCGCTCGAGCAAGCGCTCAACGTGGACCTCGCGGGTGTGTGCAGGAGCCGGCCGGGCACGGGCGTCGCGGCCGTGGTCACGAGGGGCCTGTTCGGCGGCTGGTTGCTGCCCCTTGTATCGCAGACGCCGTACAAGCAGAGCATCGCAATGGCGAAATACGACGATGTGCCGTACCGCGGCACAACGCTGGCGATGGAGGCCGGCACATGGAATCCGATGCTGGCGCTGGTGTGGGTCTTCATGGTTTCTGTCTTCTTTCAGACATGGCGCGTGATTCTCTTCCGATCGCGGGGAAACATCGACAAAAACAACAAGGGCATCGTTTGCGGCTTTTTTTCGGAGTACCGGCCGTACGCAGGACCCGATTTTTTCAAGTGGGTGGAATACGCACTGACAAGCCCGCTGCAGATTGTCATCATCGCGAGCACGTTCAACATCCGCGACCGGTCGCTGCTGCTGCTACTTGGCACGCTGCAGGGAGCGCTCACGCTGCTCGGCGACAGCATCGAGATTCACCTGCGCAAGCTGGTGCGACACCGCCGCAAGAGCGTGACGGGCCACAGCCGCAAGCGGAGCCACGGTCTGAAGCTCGTGTACATGTTGTGGTCGGCCTGGGCTGTGCATGGCGTCATATGGTTCGTTTTACTGGAGCGCTTCCAGCGCCAGACGGACAACCTCTCCGACTGCGGATACAAGGCCGAGATGCCGTACTTCGTCAACTTTATCGTCTTTGGAGAGTTCGTCCTCTTTTCGCTCTTTGGCGTCGTCCCTGTGGTACAGGCCGTGTTCGTGTTCGCTGAGGTGCACCTGAGTTCGGCCCCGCAAAAGAAGGACGCGGCGCGCTGGGGAGCCGCGGCGCAAGCATACGCGGTGCTCAGCGTCAGCGCCAAGACGCTGCTGGAGTTCGGGTTTCTGATGCTTCTCGAGTCATCGCCAAAGGTGCGCGACTCGTGAGCCGCGTCGTTCAGGGGTGTGTCGGCTTCACACGTGGTGAAAATCCATTCTCTGATACTGCTGCTCGTCTCCACGAACTCGGCCGGCAGGATGTGTTGCAGAATCATCTCGCAGAGTCGCCCCAGAACCGAGAGCGCTGGGCTGCACGCGAGGCATAACACGAGTAGTTCCAGCGGCGGCTATTTAGCGCACGTGTCTGGCACGGGAATGGAGTCTGGGCCTATCGCCGCGCACGCAGGCAAGATGCGCGAGTGGCGGGCGGCGGCTGCTGCCGTGGCCGCTCCGAGCCCCGACGCCGAGCGCTGGCTCTTTGCCGCCTTCGCACAGACCTCGGCGCTGCGCCGCGAGGCCGCGGCGCTGCCGTGCGGGCCCGGCGTCGAGGCCCTGCACGCCGTGCTCGAGATGCTCGTGCTGCGCTCGCGCGCGCCGGACGTCGACCACGCCTGCGAAATGGCAGTGTGGATGCCCGGGATGCAGCGGCGCGTTAACACCTACAACGCGGCCGTGTTCTCGCTCCGCGTCTTCGACAGCTCGCTGGCGCGGCGGTATGTAGAAGAGCCGCCGGCTCTCCTGAACGCGCGAGTCGGAGCGAGCACGCTGCTCCGACTGGACGGAGAACCGCCCGCGGTCGCGGCGTTCGACTCCGTGCTGTGCTGCGCCCAAGCGAGCACGCACGAGCCGATGAGGTACGCTGAGCCGCCGGCAGTTGCGGCGCTCGACGCCGCGCTGTGCTGTCTGCGGAGTGCGCGGGCGAATACGCATAAAATAATAACTTTACTGGGGCAATGAAAACACTACACGATGTATAGATCGGCGTCGTGGATCTCTACCGAAAAAACGGTGGGCGAGTAAACAAACGCACTATGTGTAACAACCGAAGCCGCAGCAGGCATAACCGCTTTGCTTGCTTCTTCTGCCGCCGACTTTGCCTGCTTCAACTCGGCGAGTGCCGCTGATACCTTCTTGTCGTGTGAAGCTTGATTGTTTTTTTTGGTCACTTTTTCTTTCGTCGATTTCGTGTATGCATTTGCCTTTGCCTGTGCAGTTTTCCACAAAGCCATGATTTTCTTTGCATTATCACAGGCAAGAGTCTTTTCTGCGCTTTTTGTATCCGTTTTATGTGCTTGCTCTGCTGCCTCGAGTTCTTTCTTTTTGATAGCTGCCGTTAAGTGTACGCCAGCCGCCATGTCGGCTCCTCCTGTCGCCGGCGCCGCGGCCGCGGGCTGTACGGTCGCCGCCGGTGTCGCGGGCTTTCCGTTCTTCCCGGCCGCCGGGGGGTTGGCGGCGGCCGCAGCGACCGCCGGGGGATTGGCGGCGGCCGCCGGGGTCTTGGCGGCGGCGGCCGAAG
>Ga0209384_1001835_pt1 | contig 10562 bp, 13 predicted proteins | sample CoawatmetaG05DNA_FD_187511 | JGI IMG/M metagenome (GOLD analysis project Ga0209384, IMG submission 187511) | Marine microbial communities from the West Antarctic Peninsula - Coastal water metaG058-DNA (SPAdes) (version 2) | ecosystem: Environmental > Aquatic > Marine > Coastal ... | reverse complement strand
AAACTCAGGAAAACTTGTTGAAAGAAAAGAATTTTATAGTCATCCTACTTTTGAATCTAACTTTATATTTAAACCTGATAAATTTATTGAGTTTTGTAATTTAATAAATGGATATAAAAAGGTATGGGTTAATCAGTTTTGGCATGATAATGTAGAAACTATACTAGGTAATATAGAACATCATATACAGACTCCAAGCACTAATAGTTATGAAAATATAGATGAGTGGTATCCTGAACTTTTAGAAGTTATTGATGATGTTGATGTTATAATATTAGCAACTGGATTTAGTTCCAGAGTATTAGCTTCTAGATTGTGGGATTTAGGTATTAATAAAATTGTATTAGATATAGGTTCTGTAGTAGATATGTTTATAGCAAATACTGAAATAATAGATTTAATTAATACAAGAAGTACAATGGAAACTTATAAAAAAGATATTTCTAAAAGTTTAGAATATATTTTAAAAGAATTAAAAAAATAAAAATGAAAAAGAAAAAAATTAACATTGATGAAAGATACTTTGAACATGAAGAGTTTAGTAGTAACCATAAATCTAATCAAAATTATTATTTTAACGCATTAAAAGAGACATTTAATAATGAATGGGATTCACTTAATAGTTTTATTGATGTAGGATGTCGACAAGGATATTTAATGGATTGTTTTTACCAAGATAATTCTAGTAAAATTATCGCGGGAATAGATTATTTTACTTGGGGGAAAAAATTATGGGATAAAGATCATTGGATGCAAGAAAGTTATCAACAGCATGATTTAAGAGATACTTTAAGAAAAACAGAATGGTTTCAAGTTGTAAGTAAAAATAAATTATTTGATCTTGTTAATTGTACTGAAGTTGGTGAACATATAGACCCAGATTATTGTGATGTATTTTTAGATAATTTAGTGGGTATTACAAATAAGTATTTAATAATTAGTTGGAGCCCAGATAGTATTGAAAATGGAGCAAGTGATCCACGTCATCAACATATTAATGCTTTAAAAAAAGAAGATTTTTATAGTAAAATGAATGAATTTAATTTTATCATAAATGATGAATTAACTAATAAATTAGTAAAAAATTGTAAAAAATATAATGCTCCCTCATGGTATGCTAGTAATGCTATATCTGTATGGGAATTAATTAATTAAGTAAAAAAAGAAAAATAATATGGATTTTACGTTTGGTATAATAACAACTGGAAATATTAATAGTAAAATATTAAGTTCTATATATAAACAACAAATTCCTAATTTTGAAATAATTGTAGTAGGTGGTAGTCCTATAATAGGATATTCAAACTTAACACATATCCCATTTGATGAAAATATTAAAAAAGGTTGGATTACTAAAAAGAAAAATATAATTACTAAAAAGGCTAAGTATAATAATATTGTTTATATGCATGATTATATATGTTTAGATAATAATTGGTATAATGGTTTTAAAAAATTTGGAGATGATTGGGATGTGTGTATGAATATTATTACAAATTTAGATAATTCTAGATTTAGAGATTGGTTAGTGTTTGATGATCCCAATATATGTTGGCCAGGTGGTGGATATCCTCAAACAAGTGGAAATAATGGGCATACTATGGTCTTACCATCTTACAATTATGATAAATTTAATTATATGACAATAAGTGGTACATATTGGGTATCAAAAAAATATGTTATGGAAGATATACCATTAAATGAAGAATTAGTATGGGCCCAAAGTGAAGATTTAGAATGGTCAAAAAAAGTTTTATCAAAATATAATTACAAAATGAATATAAATTCAAAGGTTAAAACTTTAAAAGATAAAAAATTATCAGCAATTTACTTAAATGTATAATATGAAAATATTTGTAGCTACTAGTGATCAATATATATATGTAATGCCTATTTTTGCTTATTTATTTAACAAGTTTTGGGGGGATAAAGCAGAAGTAACAGTGCTTAATAGAGGTATTATAAATAATTATAATTTACCTAATAATTTTAAAATAATTTCTTTAGGTAAAAATGAAGGTATAAATACATGGTGTAAAGATTTTAAAGAATACTTTAAAAATGTATCTGATAAGTATTTTATATTCTTACAAGAAGATCATCTTTTATTAAAACCACTTAATATAAAAAGTTATCAAGCCTTATTATCATGTTTAGATGATGATAAAATAGGTCGTATTTGTATTACTAATGATATTATTACTAAACCCTATACACCATATAAAAATATAAATGGAACACAAATTTTATCTAGTAGCCAAACAGCTAAATATAGAGCTTCATGTCAACCTTCAATTTGGTCAAAAGAATTTTTATTAAAATGTTTGCCTAATTTAGGGGGGCCTTGGGAATTTGAAATGCAACACCCATGTAATGATGATTATAAAGTATTAGGTATATATAAAGATTACCCTACACTTGTTAGTAATGCTGTCTTAAAAGGAGAATTTAATGATGATTGGTATAAATGTATACATGGTTCTGATTATTTTAAATTAGATTTAGAAACTATACAGCACATTGATGCAAATTTAAACATTGTCTATAACAATTAAAAAAACAAAATTTATTATGAATATATTAATACCAATGGCTGGTGAAGGATCAAGATTTAAAATTAATGGTTATGAATTGCCTAAACCTTTAATTGAAATAGATGGTGAACCCATGATTAAAAGAGCAATTCAAACATTAAATTTAGAAGGTAAATATATTTTTATAACTAAAAAATATGATAATAAACAAAATAATAAAAAATTAAAAGAAACTTTAAAATCAATATCTCCAGACTGTATTATTTTAGAAATTGATAAGACTACAAATGGTTCAGCAGAAACTTGTTTAGTAGCAAAAGAATTTATAAATAATTCGGATGAATTAATTATAACAAATTGTGACCAGTTAATGGAATGGGATTCTACTCTTTTTAATAATTTTATTAAAAATGAAATGGATGGGGCCGTTGTAACTTATACATCAGAAGATCCAAAAAATAGTTTTGTTGAATTAGGTGAAGATAATAAAGCAAAAAATATAGTAGAAAAAGATCCTATTTCTAATATAGCCTTAATAGGTTTACATTATTGGAAAAAAGGATCTAATTTTGTTAATTCTGCTGAGGAAATGATTAAAAAAAATATAAAACATAAAAATGAATATTATGTTGCCCCTACATATAATTTTTTAATTAAACAAAATAAAGATATTAGAGTATACCACTTAGGAGAAAATGAATACATTCCTGTAGGAACACCAGGTGATCTTAAAATATATATGGGTAGAAAAAAGGAATATGATAAAGATAAATTAAAAACAATAATATGTGATATAGATGGTACTATATTTAAACATATCCATAAGTATTCTAGATTAAATGAAAACCCAGAAATATTAGAGGGTGTTAGAGAAAAATTAGACGAGTGGGATTCTATAGGTCATAAAATTATATTAATGACTGGAAGGAAAGAATCAGCTAGAAACACTACAGAAATGTTTTTAAATAAACTAGCCATACCCTATGATCAGTTAATAATGGGTGTAGGGAATGGTAATAGAATTTTAATTAATGATAAAATAACTCAAATTTCTTTTGATAGAGCATCATCAGTTAATGTTATAACAAATAGTGGTTTTAATAATACTAATTGGGAAAAAATAGGATTATAATGGAAATATTTAAATTAAATGATATGAAACATGGTTGGTATGTAGGTAATTTTGAACCCTCATCATATAAAACAACATCTTTTGAAGCATGCTATCGTACACACCCTAAGGGAGAAATATGGGATACTCATTATCATAAACATGTAACTGAAATAAATTTATTAGTTTCTGGAAAAATGATATTGCAAGATAAAGAATTACAATCAGGTGATATTTTTATTATTAAACCATATGAAATAGCTGATCCTATATTTTTAGAAGATTGTACAATTATGTGTATTAAAACTCCTGGGGTTACTAATGATAAAATTATAGTAAAAAATGTCTGATATTATTAAGTTAGTTATATTTGATCTTGATGGTGTTTTAGTTGAAGCTAAAAATATTCACTATAAGGCTTTAAATGAAGCATTAGGTAAAAAATACGCTATAAGTTGGAATGAACATTTATCTACATATGATGGGTTAAAAACTAATCAAAAGTTAAATATGTTATCTAGTAAAAAAGGATTACCAACTAAATTACACCCTGATATTTGGGAAAAAAAACAAAAACTAACCTTAGAAAAACTTAAAGAATTACAACCAGATACTAAATTACAATTGCTAATGTCTTCATTATCTAAAGACAATTATAAAATAGCAGTCTGTTCTAATTCAATTAGGAAAACAGTGCTAACTGTTTTATCTAAACTGGGCATAATGGAATATATGGATTTAGTTATGTCAAATGAAGATGTTAAAAACAGTAAACCCCATCCTGAAATATATTGGAAAGCAATTTCAATGATGAGTTGTTTACCTGAAGAAACTTTAATAGTAGAAGATTCACCTTATGGATTACTAGCAGCTGCAAGAAGTAAATCTTATATCTTAAGAGTTAAAAACCCACAAGAAGTAACATATAATACTATATTTAAAAAAATAAAAGAAATAAAAATGGAAGAAAAAACAAACCCACCATCTTGGAGAGATGAAGAGTTAAACATATTAATACCCATGGCGGGTGCAGGTTCAAGATTTAAAAAAGCAGGATACACATTTCCAAAACCTTTAATTGAAGTTAAAGGAAAACCTATGATACAAATAGTAACAGAAAATTTAAATATAAAAGCAAATTATATTTATATTGTACAAAAATCTCATAGAGAAAAATATAATTTAGATACATTGTTAAAATTAATAACACCTGGTTGTAAAATAGTAGAAGTAGATGGAATAACAGAAGGAGCAGCGTGTACAGCATTATTGGCTAAAGAATATATTAATAATGACAAACCCTTATTTTTTGCTAATTCAGATCAATTTGTAGAATGGGATTCAAATGAATTTATGTATAAAATGAATGAGACCGGATGTGATGGTGGTATTGTTACTTTTGAAGCTACACATCCTAAATGGTCATTTGCAAAAATAGATAATAAAGGATTAGTAACAGAAGTAGCAGAAAAGAATCCAATTTCAAATATGGCAACTGTAGGATTCTATTGGTGGAAACAAGGATCTGATTTTGTAAAATATGCGGAAAAAATGATAGAGAAAAATCTTAGAGTTAGTAATGAATTTTATGTATGCCCGGTTTATAATCAAGCAATACATGATAATAAAAAAATTCGAACCTTTAATATTAAAAAAATGTGGGGGTTAGGAACACCAGAAGATTTAACAACATATTTAAAAGAATTTCCAAGAGTTTAGAATATATTTTAAAAGAATTAAAAAAAGAAAAATGAAAAAGAAAAAGATCAACATTGATGAAATTGTAAATCATCCTCAACTAACAGCATCAAAACGATTAGTTGATTTAATTAACGCTGATATGATAGGTAGAGTTGCATTGAATAAAGAACATCAAGCAACACATATACTATATATACTTAGAGAAATAATAGGTTCTAATTGTAAAAAAGTATTAGATATTGGTACATTATGGGGAGGATCTATGATTACAATGATGCAGAGTGAAAATCCTGCATATTTTGTATCAATTGATATGTTCAATGGATTTTATAAAGAATTAACAGGATTTGATACAGACCCAACTGTTGGACTTACAAATACAATTGAATCTGTTACTGATAATGTAGAACAATATAATCAATTTAATTATGATTATAAATTAGTTAAAGGATCTTCTCATAATAAAAATGTAATATCAGAAGTACATTCATTGTTAAAAAATTCTGTAGATTTATTATTTATTGATGGAGATCATACAAAACTAGGTGTTATACAAGATTGGGATGATTATTCGGGATTAGTATCTAAAAATGGTATAGTAGTATTTGATGACCATTGGTCAGGAAATTTATCTAATCATGCATGGAAAAATAAAGCACATTGGCAAGAACCAGAACGTATGGATATTGTAGGAGCATATCAAGAAATAAAAGCTAGGCCTAACTTTTCAAATGAATGGGCAGAGATAGGATTATTTGTAGATAAAATGATAATACAAAAACAATAATATGCATAAATTCAATTCAGAATATTTAAAGTCAATACCAAAAGATGAATTTATTCATTGGACAGGGGTAAATATAGGCCCGGGTTCAGGTTATCATGGTTTTAATAAAGGACATATATGGAATAATAAGTTGAAAACATTTTTACAATTAAATCCCTATATTAAATTTATAAATGATCAACAAAATAATCATAGATATTTAAGTCGTTACTTTGAAAATAATAAAGTAATTATAGCAACAAATGATGATTCTGGTATATTAAAAATAACAGATAAAAATTCTAAAGGAGTTAATGGTATACTCATAGATAACATTAATTCTTATTTATCTAATACACCTACTAATGTTGATTTAAATAATAGTGAATTATATGTAGTTTCTACCCCGGAACCAAATGGGGGGACCTTTCCTAAAATATGTGATATATTTAATTCTCCTAACCATATTAAGAGAATATATAGTAAAGGATTAATGTGTACAGATAATCCAAAATTTAGACCCCTGCCAAATGGATTATGTAATATTACAATAGAATCTCTTAGAGATAAAATACTTTTTAATACAGAAAAAAGAATAGATAATTTAGTAATATATAATTTTAGATTAAGTACTAATGAAGAAAGAAATAAAATATTAAATTATTTTAGTAATAAAAGTTGGGCTACAGATGGAAAAGGTAAACAAATTGATTATTTAAAAGAAATGTATCATCATAAGTTTGTAATTTCACCTGAAAGTTGTTGTGCTGATTCTCATAGAACATGGGAAGCTATGTATTTAGGAGCTATTCCTATTGTACAAAAAACACCAGGTATGAGTTGGTTTAATGATTTACCTATTTTACAAGTAGATAATATATGCGATTTAACTAAAGAATTCTTAGAAGAAAAATATGAAGAAATGATGTCAAAAGAATATAATTTAGATAAATTAAAAATATCCTATTGGTTAAACCAAATTCAGCAAGATATATGATTTTAAAAAATAAACATAAGGGAAAAAGATGTTTTATAGTAGCTACAGGTACTAGTATTAATAACTTAGATTTATCTTATTTAAAAAATGAGATTACTATTGGAATTAATTTAATTTTACATAAAGAAAATTTTGTTCCTAACTATTTGTGCATTGCAGATACTACGGTTATGGAAAAACACTACAATGATATTTTTAATAATAAAATGTTAAATAGTATTTATGTGTTATGTAATGGTTGTAATATAATAAATAAAAATTTCCCAAATAGGCATGGGAATTGTCATAATAACCTAGGATCAACATGCCGTGGGGTAATATTAGAAGATAAATATAAAAATATATTCACAGTAAAACATGATGAAAAGTTAGGAATCAATGACAATGGGCCCCGAATGATAAATCCTGATAAATATTATATAGATACCGAATTAAATACTATATCTAGTTATGGAGGTAGTACTATAGATAATCTAGCTATTCCTTTAGCTGTACATCTAGGATGTAATGAAATTTATTTAATAGGAGCTGATGCCGGGTGGGATCATTTTTATGATAATGTTTCTGGAAAAGATAAAAGAGAATGGATAAATTATAATCATGTACTTCCTATATTAAAAGATTATGGGGTTAAATTATATAATAGTGATCCAACTAATGTTTTCTCTGAGTTAGAATATAAAAAATATGAAGAAGTAATATGAATATATTTGTAGATATAGATGATACTATATGCTTTTATGAAGATGGACTAGATAAATTCTCTAGAAAAAGAAATTATGAAGATGCTAAACCAAGCTTGGCTAACATAGAAAAAATTAATATATTATATGATGCAGGAAATGAAATAAAATACTGGACAGCTCGGGGTTATGTAACAGGAATTGATTGGTATGATATTACAAAATCTCAATTAGATAAGTGGGGGTGTAAGTATCACCATTTAAGTGTAGGTGAAAAACCTGCTTATGATTTATTAATTTGTGACAAAACAAAAAGAATAGAAGAAATATGAATACATCAATTAAATTTAATACTGACAAATTATTTACTAACATAACCCCACAGGTCCAATCATTTTTAGATAAAAATAAATGCACTGATGGAGTTGTAACAGTTTTTTCTCCTCATACTACATGTTGTATTTGGTTAACAGAAGATGAATTATTACATCATGCTGATGTAAGATTCTTTTTAGACACAATAGCACCTGCCTCTAAAGATCCTGAAGGGAGGCAAAAAAATACTAAGTATTTACATGATATAATTTCATTAAGAAGTGATGTTCCTACTGATGAGCCTATTAATGGTCATTCTCATATACGTTCAATGTTTTTTAGCTCATCAGAAAGTATTCCTGTAATCAACTCAAAGTTATGTTTAGGTAAATGGAAACAAATTTTTATAGTTGAATTAGATCCAAATAGAGATCGTGAAGTACTTGTAACATACCTAGGAGAAAATAAATGAAATACTTTCTTATCATAAAAGAACATTCAGAAAGAGTAGTGAACAAAAACTTTATAAAAATTGGAGGAAAATCTTTATGGAAACATTTAGTATATGAGTTAAAAGGAGAGGATGTTTATATAGATACAGATAGTGAAAAAATACTTGAAGAATGTAAAAAATTATCTTGGGTAACTGCTTATCCTAGAAAACAAGAATTTATTAATTATGAGAATAATGATAAAAGTTATTTAAGTCCTGTTTTAATGATGATAAATAATTTTTTAGATACTTATGTTAAGGATGATAATGAAATTATTATTACTCCTCATGTGACCTCTCCATTTATCAAACATCAAACCATTAAAAAGGCCATAGCAAAACTTGATGAGGGTTATGATAGCATTCATTCAGTCACAGAACATCAAGAATTTTCTTATTATAAAGGAAAACCTATTAATTTTAATATAGATGTAGTTCAAAAAACACAAGATTTAGAACCTATTGTTATGTCAAATGGCGCTTTTTTTATTTTTAAAAAGAAAGTATTTAAAGAAAATAATAATAGAATGGGTCAAAATCCATATTTTTATGTTTTACCACCTATTGAGGATATTGAGATAGATAATTATAATGATTTAAAATTAGCAAAAATAATATATAAAGGATGGAATTAATAGATGTAACATTAAGAGATGGAGGTTTTACTTGTGATTTTGACTGGCCCATGGAATTTGCTCAAGAATATTATAACTTATTATCTGAGTTAGGAGTAAGTTGTATGGAATTAGGTTATTGGAAACAATCTTCTAAGAGTCAAAATAGATTCTTTAACTTAAATATGGATACTGTTAAACAAATAACAGGAGGTAAAGGAAGAAAAAATGTGTGTGTAATGATTGATTATCATTACTGTAGTAAAGATTTAGATGACTACCCAACAAATGATCAAAATGAAATTAAAATGATCAGAATGACTGCTAGAAAAGATATGATAGATGATGCTTTAAAATTTGCTAAGAAATTAAAAAAACATACAGGTCTAGATATTTCATTTAACATTTTTAATACAACTAATTATACAGATAATGAATTAAATGGTGTTTTAGATAAAGTACTTGAATCTAATTTTGAAGTAATTGGTTTTGCTGATACTCATGGTCATTTAAATTTAAATAAAGATCTCTTAAAATATGAACAAAAATTTAAAAGGATAAAAGAATCAAATAAAAAAACATGTTTTCATTTACATAATCATACAGGTAAAGCTTATATGAATTATACTAAATGTAATGAAAATTCTTATATTGATATATGTGATACTTCAATAATGGGTCTTGGAAAAGGAGCTGGGAATTTAAAATTAGAAGAAGTTCTAGATGATGATCAAGCTTTATTATTAAATGAATTTATCAATAAGTATTATGATTCTTTATTTAAAAAAACTATTTCTCCTTTTTACCTGATAACAGGTAGATATGGCATTACAGATAACTATGCTACTCAAGCTATAAAATTAAATATAGATATGAATGTGTTTACTACATTTTGTTCTACAATATTAGATTTACCTAGAGATAATTTTGATAAAAATCTTTTAGAAAACTATATAAAATGAATATATTAATAACAGGCACTAGTTCAGGATTAGGACATGAACTTGCTAAAAAATTTATTGAAAAAGGTGATATTGTATATGGAACTAGTAGAAGAAAAACATCACTAAATATTAATCATTTACAATGTGATTTTAATAATTTAGAAGAATTATCTTTAAATTTTAAAAAATTTATAAAAAAAGTTCCTAAATTTGATTTAGTTATTCTTAATGCCGGTATGTTAGGAGAGATTAATACTACATCTAGTTTGTCTATAAATCAATTTAATGAAATATTTAATGTTAATGTTTTAGCTAATAAAATTATTATAGATACTTTATTAAGCAATAAAATAACTTTAAAACAAATTATTGGTATATCATCAGGAGCAGCTTTAAAACCATAC
>Ga0209384_1001832_pt1 | contig 10583 bp, 8 predicted proteins | sample CoawatmetaG05DNA_FD_187511 | JGI IMG/M metagenome (GOLD analysis project Ga0209384, IMG submission 187511) | Marine microbial communities from the West Antarctic Peninsula - Coastal water metaG058-DNA (SPAdes) (version 2) | ecosystem: Environmental > Aquatic > Marine > Coastal ... | reverse complement strand
AGTAGAGCAGATCCGATTTTTTTGGCCGATTTCAGACCATAGGCAAGATAGGCAGATTTAGACAGTCGAGATTGCATTGAGCTTCCAAAAGAGAAACACTTTTGGAGCGTGGTGGCTAGCCTCGGCCTGCCAGTATCCGGGCTGCAACGACTATTCGTGCTCTTGCTCTTCGAGTTCTTCCAACTGTATCAACGGATTCTGGACAGGTTTTTCCGAATGCAACAATGGAGTGTGGGACGCCGCATGCTACTCTGGAACCTGTCGGTATGGGCATTTTGGGACTTGGCAATGGGATTGGTGTCGAGCCCCTGTCCCCACGGTGTGTGAACCTGGCAAATACAGGGACTCTGGCACAAACTGTCTTGACTGTCCTGCCGGCTCGCACTCTGAGTCTGGAAGTACAGTGTATGAGAGAGGGAGAGGATGGGTGGGAGGGGGGGTCACAGATTGCAAGTGCACTGCAGGCATGAGCGGCCAGGATGGTGGCCCATGTGAACCGTGTCCTGTTGGCACTTTCTCCAACGCTAATACAACCAATACAACCAAAACTACTACCTCGTGTACACCATGCGCCAGCGGCTGGACGACTGCGGGGGAGGGTTCAACAATGTGCACCATCTACAGCTCGTGCGACCACACCATCAATACTGTATACATCAACACGACCATTGAGGTCGAGAAGATAGTCGAGGTAGGAATCAGACTGGTGCTTTTTGAAAATTTACACGTCCTTGTTCTCGCAAACTCACCTCCAATTTTGCAAAACATACAGGTGCCTGTGGAGGTTGAAAATATTGTCTACAAATGGCGCGATGACGATCCTGTGGGTAATCGCACCAAGAACTGGGGTAGGCCCGGATACACGCATTGCGACCAGCCATACTCATGGAGCGAGCTTGTTTATGGGTACACAGACAACAAGGTGCCCGTCAAGTCTGGTGGTCTCGGCAAGCTTTTGGAGCGTGGTGGCTATCAGACTTGGGTGTGCATTCACCATCACTTCTGTGGCGATCCCTTCTTTTGTTGGGTTTACCACGAGACACGTGAGGTCTTCACGCCTTGGGGCACCAATGGGGAATTACGTTTAGTCAAGGCTTGAGTGGTGGCTTCCGTAGGAACATATGTTATGTTATACACAGGGTCCCTATACGATATCAATTAATATATGATATATCATTCATTCCAGATATATAGCATCCAGTTTGTGTTTTACATGGTGCACAGAGGACAAACACGAGAACAATTATTTAACTATTTTGTCTATGAAACAACAAAAGACATCTTCATTCATTGTTAAACTTGGTCATCTATTTACTATGATCTGTTATGGGCTATTAGCCACGGGACAGAGAAAGAGGTTTTGACGTCTTTTTGTCTGGCGTGTTACCTGTGTTTCTCTTTTGGAAGCTCAATGCAATCTCGACTGTCTAAATCTGCCTATCTTGCCTATGGTCTGAAATCGGCCAAAAAAATCGGATCTGCTCTACTCCCTCCAGCCAGTGATATGCCCTCCATTGACCCTCCTGATGCGTACCAGACCATTGCTCTGCTTCAATTTCATGTCCGAGTTCTGTGAAAATAAAGAAATCACTGACGTCAAGTGCCATACAGAAGAAATTTTAAAGAATATATCTATATTATATGAAGATATTGATCATTTTAAGAATAGTCATAATAGACAGTCTGTAGCAGATCAAGGCATGAATCTCCATCGCATACGCTAATTTAATGATAACCTGTTAATCATCCAACGGAATGGGCCACATATGCGGGGCTTTGCGCTATTATTTGACGATCCTGTCGCTGCTCGTGCTATGCAGGATGGAATTTGAATTGCTAGAGAATTCCTTCAGCACAGGGCTAACCTTTGGTATGGTTTGGAGACGCAGACATACAAATCTTTTCGAAAAAGGGCCCGACACAGTCTATTTGCAGTCAGCACAGCAGGCACAGTTTCTGTAGTTTGGTTCCTAAAATGAAACGCAGAAACTGGAACTGGAGGTGGAGGTGAAAACTATACTTTTTCAGTCAAATTCCCAGCTTTTTTTCCCCTTCAAAATTGATACTTTAACTGCCCGCACTGGCGCCAGTCGCCGTTGTTGCCCGGCTTGCACTTGCAGGATGTGAGGTTTGTGAGGCTCGTCGGGGGCCCTGAAGCCAGACATACAAGTTGTTGGGCAGAAAACAAGAGACGCTAGAAGAAAAGAGAGTCTCGCCATAAATGATGATTGTATTTATGATTCCGAAACGAAATACGAACAGCCAGAGTGTGTGAGAGCGTTTATTAAGGATCAATATCATCAAGAGGACAGCGAAACAATTAAGGTGATTTAAGACACCTGGATCTCAGGGGTTGGCTCCCCAGGGGCCGAGGAAGGGAGGGGGTAGAGGAACATACAGGTAGACACACAGTGACCTCCCATGATGAATTATCGTCTTATCAGCCAGTCACTGGAGTGCTACTCGAAGGATTGAAACTTCACCATTTTAGCGGGGAATTCTCTTCATATTGTGCCAATTGGAGGTGTGTGGTTCGACGGGCCAATGAGGCCCGAAAAATATCTCTGGGATAGGCCAAAACTCCTCATAAACCATATTGGTCATGTTGCTACTACGACGACTCTATCTACATGAGACCAGCTCATTCATCATATTTATGTCGGAATATAGATGATTAGACACCGTCTGCCCCCTAAATACCCCCAAATTAGATCGTTGCCCCTCTACTCGACCCGAAAATGTGTATATGTGAGACCCTATGAGTCTATATGGGTCTTTCGTATGAGACCAATGCATTCATCCTATCCATGTTGGAGTGATGACAGAGGGTCTGGTCTGATATATATATATATATATACGTCATTTATCGGAGGTAAATCACCGAAATGTCATGTAAAAGCCACCGCAAGGCGCATTATCATCACATTATATGTCTCCCAATCCCTTTTTTTCATATAACAGAGTAACTTGATGCGGTCCGCTCTCCGTACGAGGGCTGCATTGCGCTTCGAGAGCACCTCCTCAGGATGCAATGGTAGTACTGCGAAACTGAATGCCTGGATTCTATTAAATTCAGAGTCAGTTTTGTCTTGCCTCTCCCGGGCCCCCAGAGGGGGTGTGATAAGTCCCATGAACAATTTGGCGATTTCTGTTTGGGTGAGGCCGATTCTGGACTGACCAAAGAATTTACAATCGCTGTAGCTCAATGAGTAAAGGCGAGCAAGCTCTTTTTTCCATGGGTTGGCTTTGAGAAGCTTCTCCTTTGCGACTTTACCCTTATCATTCCAGCTATGCCGCTTACAGATGAATCTGCGCTGTCCCAATGGAAATTCTGTAACACAAAGAATTTCGTCACACTTGCGGCAATATCGCCCTTTTGTATCTAGTTTAGGCGGTGGGTGCTTATCACATATGTTCTTGCCATTAGGTTTCAACGCTCCAAACGACGTAGATGGGCAGAATTCCAGGCATAACCCACAATAAATCATTGATTGCTTCACGTCCGTCAGTTCTTCGGGGCCCCGGGAGGGGTCAGATGGTAGAGACATGGCAATTGTCCTGAGCCCTCTATGCACTAGGGAACGTTTATATATATATATATACTATGTAGTCTGACCCAAACGCACACGTGCATGATCCACAAAAAAACGTAAAAGATCCGTAATACCAAAAAATACGCATTAAAAATACCAATATCAGCGTAGTAGGGTACCCGTCAGCACCATCATCACCAGGATGTTGACGGTTTTGCAGAATCTCGGCTAATATCACACGAATACGCCGCCTTTGCGTAAGAGCGTTGTGGTGTTGTAAAATTTTTCTTGCATATAGAGAACATATATAAGGACACACCCTGATGCCAGACCAATAGACACGAAAAAGGTGTTATTAGTTCCTGATATATGGAGATTTTCGACGAATCTGTAGAGAAACCGTCTTATCAGCCAGTCACTGGAGTGCTACTCGAAGGATGCAGGTTTATGCAACCACCATACAACACGCAAAAGTACAAAAAGCGATGTGCCCCAACTATGAAAATGATGAGAGCCAAGTGCCCTCCTGGCAGCTTTGAGATTGCCTATGATGCGGTCAATTGCAGCGGTAAAAAGGTAAAGAATTTCACATATTTCAGTTCACACGAGGCCTTTTTCCAGGAGACTGCATTTGCTGCCGAACGAAACTTCTATGAAATCATTCCAGAAGAAAACTCAAGCTGCACTCTATACTTCGACGTGGAACACTACTGTCCAAGTCAGTGCAACGACGATGGTACGTTAACGGATGATAAACTTGACGTCACCATCATGACGATACGCGAGGAGGCCATGACTAGATGGCCTGCGTTACGAGCGGTACCATCACCCCTTGACCATGTGGTAATCACAACAGCTTCGAGGACCACGGGTGACGTGTTTAAACACTCGTATCACATCAACTTTCCCGGCGTTGGATTTGAGAAGAATAACGGAGCTCTCAAGATTTTTGCGAGCCATCTCGAAAGTATAGACGCAATGCAGGCGACCAATGCAAATATGAAGCCCATGTCACTGATTGATACCAGTGTATACAGTCGGAATCAGTTCCTCAGAATCGTTGAGTCGTGGAAGCTCACGGAGCACCCGAGCAAAGAGATGGCCTTGGAGTTCCATCCTCCTCGGCTCCATACAATAGAGGCTCTTCTTCAGACGTTGGTCACGAATGTGAAAGACGTTACATATTGGATTCCAGAGCCCCAGGTAGATGAAAAGAGCGCCAAGCAGCCTGGAATGAAGGGCCGCAAGCGCGAGAAACCAGAGCAGGGCACTGCATATCATCAGACATACAGGGTTCCGACGTCTTCAACAGTAACTCTGCCTCAGATGATCATTGAGAACGTGCAAGAGCTACTTGACCAGAACGACAGTGGCTGTGATTTTACCACCGGGCATTTAATGTCAACAGGAACTCAAACGAATCAACTCATACTTCAATGTCAGAATCAGCTGCCGGGCCCCAGACATTGTATTGTCACCAAGGGGATTAAAGCACATGGCAGTAATTCAGCTTACTGTGTCATTCGTGGCGAATATCTGTATTTAAAATGCCATTCAGCAAATTGCAAGGACGGAAGTTTTTGCCTTGGGAAATTGCCCCCATCGTTGGTTGAATGGCTCCATGGATCATCTGAGCGCAAGAGACTGAAGACAGGAGATGCCGTTGATGACAGTGCGAAGGATGAAAATGATGTGAAACGCATTTATGCCCCTGATAGCATGGATCTCGACGACGCTGTCGTACTGCAGTCTACGGCAAACGAAATCGACACATTTGCAGATATCTCTGTGTACATTAACACCGATACTGGGAGTGCTATACTTGAGCCCCCAAAGAGGGCCCCTTTGGGGCGGGAAGAGATAATCGAAACGGAGGTTGAGAACGACTCATTTGAGTGCGAAGACTCTACCAATTCATCTATAGAGTGCCTGTATCAGCATGATGAAATCGCAATGTGTGTCTCTCCAATTGCTACATTCCCTAAGCACCATGTTACGGGGAGAGATCTGACTAAGCTTCTCGAGCTCCTTTCAGACGTAAGCTCTTCAGACCAAGCACAGGAGAACCCAGATACTGTCATTCCAATCCTGAAGAGGTTTGGATACCGCTGGTTTTATGACGTGTGGTCTGCAGTTCGTAACCTAAGCCAAGAAAAGAGGGATGAGATATGGAGTGAATGTGACGCTGTAGCGTGTACGGAAGACCTTAATGATATAGTTTCTATGGTGAATACGAGGTTGAATGCCAAAACTAGCACCGAATTTCTGCCATGCCACAAAATTGAGAAGGTATACTTTGATAGACCGTCGCTATCTGACAAGAACATAAGGCGAATAACGCGCAAATTCAACAAACAGTACTTGTCCGCAAGGCTCCTCAAATCACCGTCTCGGATCACAATTGTTGAGAGTTGCACGGGGACTGGAAAAACCCAATCAATCATAGAGCATGCTTGCAAGCTGAAAATGCCAATAATATCAGTGTGTGAGCGGATAACACAAGTGCAGCAGCATGTACAGGCCTTTCGAGAGGCTGGCATACAGACCAAACAGTATGACGATTCAGACGTCTCCCAATTCCAACTCGGTCGAGATAGTCTTGTAACAACAATCGACAGTCTTCCAAAAGTACGAAGGATGCTGCGGAATAATACAGAGAATGCTGGGAAATACATATTGCTCCTCGACGAAGTTCACAGCATCGATTGTCACCTCCTTTTTAGTACTACACTACAAAACACTAGGAAAAAAACAGCACTGACTCTGAGTTGGCTGATGAAGCATGCTGGTAAGGTCGTTATGATGGATAATGAGATTACCGACGTTGAATTTGCCATGATTGACACTGCTCTTTCCGGCGGTGTGGGCGAATGTGATGTTGCATTCATCAAGAACGAATACAAGAAGTATACGGGCACAAAGGTTCACTACAGAGATGAGGAAGAAATGATTGCCGAGATGAGGGAACACTTGAAGAAAGACAAGGGATTCACTGTTCCATGTAACACCAAGAAGCAAGCAGAGCGCATCATGCGTCTACTGCTGGAAGATACATATGGTAGCACGTCAAACTTAAGGTTGTACACTAGCGAGGAGGGCATTTTGCCCGAGCATATAGACCCAGAGTGGTCCAATCATGGGGTCGTCTACAGTCCGACCATAACAACGGGAATTGATTTTAACCCCAAGGAGGCACAGACAGTGTATCTCTTCCTCAAAGGAGAGGATACAATCTCTCCTGCAGCGGCACTTCAGATGATAAATCGGAATCGCAATATAAAGGACGTGAAAATAAGCGCCACGGGAATGAAAAACCATCAAGACTATGCCTCGTTTGAGGAAATGAGCATCGAACTGGATGAATTGTGTCAGGGCGCCAGCCTTTCTCGAGACAAGACACATAATTCTCGAGACATAGACACCTTGCAACATATGCAAGACAGCACAATAAATATGAGCACAGACACCTGTGAATATACCGAGAATGGGTTCTCAAAGCTTTATGAGATCGCACTATACCACGACAATGTGATGAGGAGCTCTTTCTTGTATATGCTAGACGGCCTATTGGAACGGCGAGGATTCAAGGTGATTCGCAAGTCAATCATCAAGCGCAAGCCTGCTGATCAAACAGTGACAGACTGGAATGCAATGGATGATCTGAATAAGCAGGCCAAAGAACAACAGTTTGATGCCTGGATCTCAGATACCCCCACAAGTAGGAAATCGTTTTTCGGAAAGAGGCTAGCGGCGATTAAAGGAATCAAGCACTCAGAGATCCCAACACACACTGAACATATCGAGATTCTCCGAAATCGGCTCTGCGATTTAGTCCATGCAAATGCAACGCCAGGCAACCGCCAGATAATTGTGGATGTATTCACAGATTCAATTGCGTTTGAACACAATATGAATCTAATACGTACTATCTACACCGATGAAAAAATGTGTGAGAATGACATTGTCAACAGCCGCAACGATTTCTCGCGAAACAATCTCACCAGTGTCAATAGTAAAATACACCTTATGATAAAAATGATTCGCATATTCAATTGTAATATACCGTTTGAGGCGCAGTTGAAGCCGTATGACCTCACCCTGAAGCAGCCAATGTATGACGAGGATGATGAGATCAAGATCAGTGATGATATGTGGAATTACTATAAGTTCTTGCACAAGAGGAGCACTAAGCTAAGACCAACGACCCGCAAGGCCTTGATGACCTGCATATTTGGCCTTTCACAAGAGCTTTTCGGAAATAAGTTCACGAAAAAGACAAGAACCAATAAAGCCACAGACAAGAGTAAGAATCATTACAACTACATCACTGATGAGGCAGTGGTGAAAATTTGTATCGAGATGGCTGATTGGAGTCGCAGATCGTTAGCTGATATTAAGCCCGAGATCGTGGAAAGGTATAATCTACAGCAACGAAAGGAGGACGATAAGACAGTGTGGATAGGGTTTGGAGTTGGATATCTTCGGATGCAGGAGCTTACAGATAAAACCGCAATATTATGCAAGCAGCTCAATCTAAGGTCGGGACTGTCGCACCGGAAGGTCCTCACACAGACAACCACGCAACTGGGCCTAGATATGGCCGACTTTGACGGGGTGATTCCTGTAAAGCAGATAGAAGCATGTCTAGAGGCCATTCAGGTAATTAACACACACTAGCCTAAGTGAGCACACATACTCATATGTGCCGATTATGCCGTGTAGTCAAATGGTAACGACGCCATCTTGTCGAGATGGAAGTGCCGGGTCCGAGTCCTGGTCATGGCAGAAATAGGAAAAAATTTAAGATGTAAAATAAATGACATATTGCTTGAAAAAGAGGCATATTTACTCTTCGCCTTCCAAGCACACTTTCTGCTTTTTTATTAAGAAGGAAATGACATGAATGCAGAAAGTGTGCCTGCTCTGCTAACTGCCAAATAGACTGTTTCGGGCTCGTTTTTAGAGAGATGCGTATGCCTTTTTTGCGATCAGAATTGATGGCTGTAATTTTAATAGCTAGAGAATTTCTGGCGCTCTTGGCGGCGCTGCTAATTGAAAGAACGATCTCATTTGTATCCACATGAATCCCCCATTAACACTGGCTCTTTACAAGTTTTAATCCGAGGATCGGCGCGGCCACTTGATTGCAGTCGTTCCTGTGTTTCATGTGCCAAAACGGCCGTTACCAGTAGTTTCCTTGATGTAAAGTGACAAGCTCAGACGGCACGGCCAAGACGAGAGGCAAGGTGCGTGGTTCAACGGGCCAATGAGGCCCGAAAAATATCTCTGGGATAGGCCAAAACTCATCATAAACCATAGTGGTCATGTTAGGCCACAGGACCTTGAACTTCTCGTAAGCAGGATCTCCTGCCCAATCACCTTCTGCAGAATGCTCCGTTGCCATGAGCCCTTCATCTAGTTGCTCCTACACTTCAGCATGATCTTCACCATAACACTCCATGTATGCATTTTCCCATTTGTAGAAGGTTAGGATCCTATCCTGTATTTCATCAGGAAATCGCTTCCAATCCATCATGTCTACCAGATCTACCGAGCACACTTTCTGCTTTTTATTAAGAAGGAAATTTGCTGAATGCAATAACTGTCCTTGCTCTGTTAACTGCCAAATATACTGTTTCGGGCTCGTTTTAAGAGAGATGCGTATGCATTTTTTGCGATCAGAATTTATGTGTTTTTTTATTGACAAAATCACCGACTTTATTATTTCTCTCATTCATCGATATAAATATATAGAAAATACAAGTGTAGCCGGCGTAATATCAGTCCTTTTATTCACCTTGCATGAAAAAACAGTCCAGGCGTCGAGGGGGGGTTTGAATCGAGTGGCATATAGACGAATGACACTATGTTAGGAGGAGAGCTGCAGGTATCTGATTTGAAATAGTCCGTCTGCAGAGCCAAACCCTTCCTTTTCTCCATGAGAACCTTCATGCGTGCTCTGTCAGCCTCGATCTCACGAACCAACAGCGCATTGTGGAGCTTCCTCTCGATTTCGATTTCTATGGTCACGGTCTCCTGATATGTCTTGATCATTTCAATGTCTCTTTTCAATATATCTCATCATCTGTAGAGGGTTTTTGTTTTTGTTTCAATCACTTCAAGAACTCTGTTATTTTCCTGCAAGTGACGACTGTGGCCTCTAGGCGTTTTTCGCCTAGAGATTTGACCGTTTGCTGCATCTTCGCCTGTTCTGTTGTGTACTCATTCTCCGGTAGCATCCCGAAGCCAAATGGTGGCTTATCTGCCTCTTGCTTGTTGGGAATCCCAAGAGGGTTAGGAGAGCCGTCAGAAAACCAAGGCGCAACACTAAATATGAAGTTGGAGTCGTCACCTGGCGCACGGTGTACGTTATCGTGTGCTGGCCAGAAGGATTCACCATTGTCAATACACCACCGCAAACGCTTGAATATTTCATCTTGATGAAGCGCATAGTCGTCGTCTGTTACCAACTCCTGTTTGTCATCACGCTCGCGCATTTTGTTCGCAGTGGGCGTAAAAATCTTCTTGCCTAAGACCTTCATTTCCCAAGCACCTGGATTTGGATTGACGAATTCAAACTTGCCCTCCATTTCCCAAGCACTTGGATTTGGATTGACAAATTCAGAACAGTACTGATTGCCCGATCAGTGATAAGTATTTACTTTTTTATTTTCTTCTTAATTTTTTTATATATTCATGCATGTATTACATTCAAGACTTGTATTCTCACTGGATTGGATGCAAATACACATTGGTTGTGTATATATAAATGACGGGGTGCTATCACGGTAAATACCAACTGTAAAGCAGAATCTTATTTGGGTCATAGATTAGATAGATCACCCTCAACCCATCACCGTCAATCCATCACCGGGACAGCATATAGGCTGGCTCCTGGTGGGAAGCCAAGTCGTGGAGGTAGATCACACTGCGTGTTTGAATAGGAAGCAAAGACACACACTCTCTCACACACACACGCTGTGTTATTCATTTACAATAAACTGCTCATTTGATGTTTGGTTTTTTTTTTTTTTTTTTTTATTAATGCTC
>Ga0209384_1001831_pt1 | contig 10587 bp, 8 predicted proteins | sample CoawatmetaG05DNA_FD_187511 | JGI IMG/M metagenome (GOLD analysis project Ga0209384, IMG submission 187511) | Marine microbial communities from the West Antarctic Peninsula - Coastal water metaG058-DNA (SPAdes) (version 2) | ecosystem: Environmental > Aquatic > Marine > Coastal ... | reverse complement strand
ACTTGAAAGTGTTATATTGCCTGCGCCTGTTACTGTTAAACCTGCTGTTGTTATATTAGTAAATGTAGGAGAAGCATTTAGACTAAATGCTGTACCTGTTAATGTTAATCCAGAGCCAGCAGTGTATTGAGTGTCTGTGTCTGTATTCGTGTCTGTTGAAGATATAACATTACTACCACTAATAGATACATTTGCACCTGCTGTATATGTGGTATCTGTGTTATTATCTGTACTATTAATAGTAAAATTAGGATATGTTCCTGTGACAACAGTTGCACCTGTGCCAAGCAATGACACTGTTTGGTCTGGATCCGGGTTTGAAAATACTGTACCCGTTAATGTTAATCCAGCACCTGCTGTATATGTTGTGTCTCCAGTGTTAGTGTAATTACTAGCATGAATATTTGTTCCTGCGTCAACTGTCCAATCTATAATTTTATTACCTGAGGGGATAGTAGGAGTGCCTGATAATGAGCCATATGCTCCATCAAATGCATCTGTTATTCCATAACCAGAAACTGTTGTAGGCTTGCCAGATAATGAAGCATATGCTCCATCAAATGCGTCTGTTATTCCATAACCAGAAATTGTTGTAGGTTTGCCAGATAATGATGAAAATGATTGTGCTGGAACTTCAGTTAAATAACTTGAGTCATTAGTCCATTGACTAATTGCACCAGATTTGTTTGTAAATGTATCAGTACTTGATGGTGTTACACTACCACCGCCACCTGCATTTGCAACCCAGGCATAATCAGAACCATTCCAACTTAATACGTGACCGCTTGATGGATTACTCTGATTTAAATGTGTGTCAACATCACTGTTTGCATAAGAACCGCCACCACCTGCATTTGATATCCAATCGTAATCTGTTCCATTCCAAGAAAGAACATAACCACTTGTTGGATTACTTTGATTTAAATGTGTATCAATATCATTGTTGGAGTCCAGAGAACCACTACCGTCAGTAATTCCATAGCCCGCAAGTGTTGATGGTTTGCTAGTTAGTGATGAAAATGATTGTGCTGGAACACTTGTAATGAATCCACTATCGTTTGTAAATTCAGATACATTAGTATATGTTGTATTTGTGTCTGTTGCCGAAATAACATTTGTACCACTTATAGATACATTTGCACCGGCTGTATAAGTTGTGTCAGTGTCAGATGTAACAAATCCACTGTCATTTGTAAATTCAGATAGATTGGTATAAGTTGTATTTGTATCTGTTGAAGATATAACATTTGTGCCACTTATGGCTACATTTGTACCTGCTGTGTATGTAGTGTTTGTATCTGTTGCAGAAATAACATTAGAGCCACTTATGGCTACATTTGTACCTGCTGTATAAGTTGTGTCAGTATCAGTTGTAATAAATCCACTATCGTTAGTCCATTGACTGATTGCACCAGATTTGTTTGTTAATGTAGTTGTGCTAGTTGCTGTGACTGAACCTGAATTCGGAGCCCAAGCATAATCTGTTCCATTCCAAGAAAGAACATATCCAGCATTTGGATTACTTTGATTTAAATGGGTATCTATTCTCGCATCTGTAAAATATTTGTTTGTGCCTTCTGTCAAATTAGAAGTTGTGTAATTTACTAGAACGTTAGTAATTGCTGTACCATCACCAGTAATAGCACTGAATGTGCCTGCGGCAGGGGTAGTTGCACCAATTGTTGTTGCATCAATATTGCCACCATTCACGTCAATAGTTGTGAATGTCGATGTGCCAGTTGAAGTTACGTTACCACTTAGATTACCAGTTACGTTACCAATTAGATTACCTTCAAATGTGGCAGCCAGAAATGATTCTGCGCCAACTGACCATTTATCAGCCGCTTCATTCCAAAACAATAACTTGTTTGTTGATGTTCCTCTTTCAATTTCGATACCACCATTCTCTGAAGGAGTACCAGTTACATTTGAATTAAGAATAACAGTGTTGTCTGCGACAGAAAGTGTTGCGGATGATGCCGTAGTTGTTGTACCAGTTATCGTAAGATTTCCCTCAATCTTAACTGTTCCATTTTGAGAAGAAATAACGCCCGGACTAGAGCCATTATCTAATACTAATTCCCCTCCTTTTAAATAGAGAGTATCATCAAATTTAATCTGTCGTGCCATATGCTATTCCAAAAATACTATTAAGTTATCTATAACAGTATTTATCTTATCGGTTTAGAAATAGGCAATAAAAAAGCCACCCTAAGGTGGCTTTCTATATTCAATTTATATAATAATATATTATACGAATGAAAGGTTTGACATTGCAATTTTCGATACATAGTCAGCCGCATTACCAAGTGATGATGCAGTGTTGTTTAATTCAACATACCCGTAACGAGTCATGAATGAAACTACTGGTTCGAAAGTTGATGGGTCAACCACAACGCCCGAAGACATCAATGGAACGTATGGGCAATAAAACGCAGCCGCGTCAATTTCGCCTTGACCTTTATAACCTAATAGTACTGGTGTAGCATCTGAGGCATATGAATTAACATAAATTCTCATTGTGCCATTTAGAGTACCAACAAACTTAGTGTTTGTAGGTGCTTCAAAAGTACCTTCAGTTGTTCTTGCAAATGCTGATGTAGTAGCAGACTGTAGTACAGTCAATGCCGCTGGAGAAACTACTGCCCAGTTTGCCGCGCCTCTACGAGTACGTTGTGCAATTAGGTTTGCTTCTCTATTCATCATTGTTGCAAGTACCGCATGTCTGTCACCAACGAAAGTTGGAGTACCAGTGAATGAACCATTCATATCGAATGATGCTGTACCTGTAGCAAGTGATGCCAATGAACCAAGAACTTCTTGGTCGATTTCAGCAGTGATTTCCATAGCAAGTGCTGCCATGATTTCTGCTTCAACATCTAAGCCGTGCATTGAATTAGCATCTTGTGCCGCTTCAAATGTCCAACGTGCTGATAATTTACGTGTCTTCGCTTCAACTGTTTGCTTTAACACTTGAATTGACATTTTGTTACCTGCATCGCCTTCCATTGACGCTGTACCTGCCGGAGCATTAGTACCGTCGCCAGAATATGCTGAAGCGATATCAAAAGGTGATAGTGCTTCTGAACCTGCAGTTGTTGAACCAACAGTTTCAGCATATCTCACACGTAGTGAGTGAATTTGTCCAACTGGACCAGTCATTGGCTGTACGCCGATGATTTCGTTTGCAATTACAGTAGGCATAACACGTCTGATGATTGGTAAAATAACTTTGTTCAAAGTAGCAATATTACCAGCCTGTGATGCACCTGCTGAAGCACTTTCTGTAAGTGCTTGTTTTGTGTTTTCTAAAACTGTCGACATTACGTCACGCTTGTTACCATCTAGACCATCTAGAAGTGTTTCACGTGTAGTGTCCCAGTTATTTCCTTCGAAAAGATTTTCCATCTTTTTCTCCTGTTTCTGGTTATTATTTAAGTCCAGCCAATTTTTTTAACTGAATTATATTGGCATCGCTACCCTGTGATTCTGATACTGAACTAACCATCTGTTCTGCACCTCTATCTCCAGTGTGTTCTGTTACTTTGCCTTCATTTAACGATTGTTTTGCCTCTATTGAGACGTTCTCATTCAAAACTGCAGGTAAATATTTCTTAAATGCAGATTTTAAATTAGTTGTTTTTACTGTTTCAAGTAAATCAACCATTACCGTACGCTTTTCTTTGCCTAGAGGCGATAAAAGACTTTCCATGACCTTGTTTCGGTCCATTCTGTCTTCTAGCACTTTCTTTGCAGTTGAAACGCTTGAAATGGCTTCTTCTTTTTCAGTAATTGTTGCTTCTAATTTAGCAATCTCGGATGCAGATTCTTCTAATTTTTTAGATATCTTAGCAACTTCAGTACCTTCACTTAATTGTGAGGTCATAAATTCGCCTGCGAATGTTTCAAAAATTTTACGGCCAAACTCGTTTTCTTTAGCCGACTGGATGTCCTCTTTAAGAACAGCCAATTCAGAACGTAAAGCAGTTTCGATAGTCTTTTCGACTAATTCTGCTGAACGTTTGATAAATGAATTCTTAGTTTTAGTAAGAATTTCTTTACCTTCTGCTACCATACGTACTTTAGTTTCTACTAAATCACGTTTATCATCGTGGAACTCAGCCAATTCACGTGAAAGTTGTTTAACAACGAATTCTTTAGTTCTATCTAAATGTTCGTTTACTTTCGTGCGGTCTGCTCTAAGTTCTTTAACTTCTGATGCTAATTGAGAAGTAATGAATTTTTCAAGGAGAGATGCATGTGAAGAAATTGCTTTCTTATATGCAACACGTTCTGCGATTAGTTGTTCACGGTCTGTCTTGAACTCTTCCATTTCAGTTTTAATTGCTGTTGAAAGCATGTTATCCATGGCTTCTACAATTACTGATTTGTCGTGTTCAAACTTTTGTGCGAACTCTTCACGCAACTCGGCTGTTATCTCCTCTCTTGCTTCATTTATTTGTGCTTCCCAAGCCTCTGATATTTGCACTGAAACTTCTTCAGATAAAACGTCAGACTCAAGAAGACCAGCAAGGATTTCATTTGTTGCCATTGTTGGTTCTCCTTCTTCTATTAAAGTTTAAGTTCTCTAATGAACTTAACTATTTCTTTTGACAAGTACTTTTGTGCGAACTTGTCGTGTTGAACACTCTGTGCTAACTTCCATGTTTCGTAGCCGCCATTCATGTTCATTAATCCTTCGTATATTGCTTTTGGATATGCGTCCGGGGCACTTGGCTGTGCCACAATATCGACAGTGATAATTTCATAATTGCTCACTTTACCAGCGTGGTCAACTTCACCAGAACCACGAGACGAGACACCTAAAGTGGCACCTGATTCGATTAATGTTCTGATAATGTTACCCATTGGTGTAGGAACAATTTTTAGTTTACCAAATCCGTCAGAGCCGTCCATCCACATATTTTCAATAATATGTGAAACACGGTCGACATTGACTGTTAATTCAGGTGGGTGGTCGCATTCGCCTAACACTGGATATCCTTCCTTAATTCTTTTCTGGACTGATTCCACTGCTTTAGTAATTTCGTTCACAGGGTACATTCTTTGGTTGGCATTCTTAACGTCACCTTGGACGAAAATACCTTCCATAAACATACTCTTTTCACCTGACTCGTTCTCAACAATACGTGACTTAACGTTTGCTTGATTATGTGTATATTTTTCAATAAGAACTGTCATTGGTTTCTCCAAATAGATATTTTGTTACTTAGGCTTTTTTCGGTGCTGGTGCTTTCTTGTTACCAACTGTGTTTACATTACCTGTTTTCATATCTCCTGCTGTTGCTGAGCCGCCTGATGTGTTACCATCATTTTGTCCAACTGGTCCTGCATCACTTTCGTCTGCACCACCATCTTTGGCTACTGGTGAAGAACCTTCTCCATCATCGCCTTCTTTAGCAGTTGCTGGAATAGTATACTCTTCCAACTTTTCGTCTTCGTCTAAGTCTTCAGATGCCGCTTCTTCAACTGATTCATCAGTTTCTTCTGCTTCTTCGAAAGTTTCTTCAACTGACTCTTCCATTTCTGGCTCATCAATATCTAAATCCATGTCCATATCCATGTCCATGTCTTCGCCTTCTTCATCTTCATCTTCTGCATTATCTTCTTCACCTGACATAATTTTTTCAAATTCTGCTTCTAGGTCTGATAACGCTGACTCTAAATCTTCTACTCTGTCTTCCATATCTTCAGCAGGTGCTTCTTCATCACTCATTTCTAAGTCATCAATAGCCTCTTCGTCTGATACGTCTTCATCGTCAAAGATTTCTTCATTTTCAATTTCATCAGAATCTTCTTCGATATCGTCTACCAAAGTTTCTGACTCTTCTATTTCCTCAAGTTCTTCTTCTACAACTGTGTCGCTTTCGTTAAGAGAATCCTCGTGGATTTGTCGTGCTTGTTCAACAACAAAGTCATGTAAAAGCGATTCGGCTTTTGCAGTTTCCTCATTGATTAACAATTCTAGCACTTGTTCTAGTGTACTTCTTGACATTATAAGTCTCCTTAAAAATCTTATTCATACCACGCAATTGCGGCAGGGTTATAGAATCACACACATAAACTAATAATAAGTCTATAGTGGGTTTCATACACAAGTATTTATAGGGATTAAGTGAGTATATGGATAATACACTCGGAAATGAGCAGTTTTTTCGGTTATTGCTCTTAACCTAAGATATTTAGTAAGTTTTACTATTCTTTAAAACTATACTTAATAGCAAAATACAGATATTATAAGTCTAATTCTCCAGCACCACCAGCCGCTGTTGCATCTGCCGGTCCATACTGTTTCTTAACTTGTACATCTTCTGATGCTTTTTGAAACTTTCTATATTCTCTTATTTTTCTTAATTTAGAAAGATGCACAAGAGTCAGACGAGTTTTACGAGTATCACTTAAGTCGATAGCCGTAAAATCATCATCTTCTGGTGAATAGTTTTCATTTATTTCAATATATTTCATACTAGTATTTATGCATCCACGTCAGTATCAGTGTCTGAACCGCCAGATTCATCACCAGAAATAACTGAGGCATCTGCATCTGCATCATCACTATCTAAGTCATCGAAGTCATCGCCTCCAGCATCAAAGTCGCCACCTGCAGGTCCTGGAGATGCTCCAACCCCTTTAAGTCCGTCATCACTGCCTTGCATTGGGTCATCAACGTTACGTTCTTCTTTCCATAACTTTGAATTTTCTAAGATTTCTTCTTCAGAAAGTCCTAAGAAGCGTTTCATTGCAAAACGCTTACTAACGTAATCTGCACCTTCGATACTTGTAAATACATTCATTGCTACTTGGTCTACTTCTGCTTGACGATACTTGCCAAAGTTCTGAACAACGTTGAATGACAAATCAAAAGAACTACTTTCAATCATAACACCACGATGTTTTAAGAACATCTTAAATTCTTTATCTAATTCTTCGACAATAAGTTGTTGTAGTCTTTCACAATATTTCGTAAATCTAAACTCTTGTATCATTGCAGTACCAGTTCTACCGTCATTAAACGCAGAACCATTTGCATCCATACCACCCAAATAACTTGGTGGCACACGTAAACCTCTTAATAGTTTATCATTGAAGAATTTCAAGTCATCAATTTCACCTAAGTTTTCACCACCTGGTAGTGTTTCAACTTTAGAACCACGACCTTCAGCCGTTTGAGCAAAGAAGTAATCTTCCATGATAGAAAGTGGATTGTATGCACTATCAACAACGTTAGCACCACCACCAGTTTTAGATGGGATTCTTCGTTGATGAATTTCATTCTTAATACGTTCTAAGTGTTGACGTGCTTTATGAGTTGGCATATCACCAACGTCAATATAAAATACTCTACGTTCTGGCGCTCTTTGAACACGATAGATAATGATAGAGTCTTCTAATAATTCTTTTTGTTTATATACTTTAAACACAGGCTCAAGCATACTTGTGCCGAAAGGCCAGTATTGGTCGATACCTTCACTTAAAGATACATGAATAACATGCTTGGCGTCAATCGCCGTTGTCGTTACATCTTGTGCAAATCGAGAACCACCTTCTGCACCAGAAGAATAACTCTGTTGCATACCAGCAGTAGACGTAGGAATACCCATCTTCTGGCTACCAGTCTGTGATAGTTTTACTGTGTCCGCAGTAATGTTAAGACTTTGCATATTAATATCTAAGTCTTTGATATAATATGCTTCAATTTTCTTGCCTTTACCTTCGTTTACAACAACTTTTTCTACTTTCGCTGGATTTACCCAATATAACTTATATGTTTCTGGGTCTCTTACGAATAATTGGTCACCATATTTGACTGTATTTCTAAAAATTCTAAAAATACGTTTGTTCATTTTGTTCATTGAACACCATTGGCGCAATGATTTCTGAAGTACCTCATTCTCTGTGTATGATGGGTCATCATTGAACTGAATATTAAATGGCAATTTAGTGGTTTCACTAAACAACGTAGAAAACTCAGCAATAGTATCTAATGCCGCGTTAACTTCTGAATCCATATCCATTTGGTCATATTGCCCATATCTTTGGGCTCTATTGGGTTGTCCCATATAGACTTCTGGCAGCCAACTGCTATATTTTGAACTCGATGCATTATTAGATGCGGGTCCAGTAGCATCTGTGGATGGGCGTGGTACACCATCATATGTTTTAAAGTACTTTTTCCAGGTCATAATTTTATCCTAATTTTATCTATATTAACACATTCCGTGTACATTGTCAACCCTATCACTGTGATAATGTACCAATTAATATTTCAAGTTTACCCAATAATTTAATTTGAGACTCCAACATTGTTTTGCCGTTTGCTCCGTCCGCATATCCGGTCCCCATTAGAGATGTTAGTGTGTTTTTTAGAGTTTCTAATTCTGCTTGTTTTTGTTCAATGGTTGCGTTTTTATCGGAATTAATTTGTTTAATCATATCATTTGCGTATTTAGAAAAGTCTGCTGATTGATTATTATTAATAGTACGCCCGTCTCCAGTTCCAGGAGCAGTGAAAGAACGAGCGTCTCTTTCATCATTGCTCATTATATTTGTACCAACAATCGGCGCAAGATTACCGACAAAATCTACGCCCATACTTGCCGCTTGGCCAAGGCCTAAGAAAATCGTTCCCAATCCTGTTATTGAACGTTCAACAACTCCAGCAGAGTTAATCAATCCATCGATGACATTAGCATGTGAGATAATTGTCTTTGATGCCTGTTCTGCGAAGTTTCTATTAGTTTCAGTTAACTTCTCTATATTGGCTATATATCCAGGCATTAGAGCGTTAACGGCCGCTTCTGCCGCAACTTGGCCTGTTCTGCCAACATCTCTTAATTTTAATTCTGCTTGGTCGGCTCTACCGCCACCGGAGATTTTTTGACCAATTTCAGGCAAGGTTTGTCTCATTTTGGCTAGTTCTGCTATCAATGCCATTGTTCCGTCAGTCATTGCTACGCCTCTATTTGCCGCCGAACTAGTCGAAGCAATAAGATTATCGATAAAATTTGTTCCTTGGCCTCCTAGAAATTGTTGAAATGCTTCATCACCGCCATTTTCTAATATACTTGCCGCTTGATTGGCAAATGCTATCATTTCTTGTCCAGCCCTTGAACCTGACATTTCTGCAAATTGTGAGGTCTGCATGAACTGATTTTTTCCTGCGCCTAGTCTTGTTGCTATTAAGTCGCCTAACGGATTATTCATTCCGCCCATCATCTCCATTCCAGATTTGAGAGACGATTGTATTTCTTTAGGAAGAGTTAAAAGCATACCTCGTTGTTCAGTATCTAAACTATTTTTTAACAGGGATGCGGCCTCTTGCATTGAAATTTTTAATACATTAGATGTAGCCTGGACATTAGACATGAAACTATCCATACCCGCTCTTAATTGCTGTTGGTCTCTGCCGTGTAATTGACCTGAAATCCTCAGTGAGTCTAAGTATTCACCAGACAAATGAGCAACATCGCCGAATTCCATAGCAAATTGTGTCATTAGTCCAGCAGGACCCGTTGCCATGCTATTAACAAATTCTAGTGTACTCTTTACACCCACTACACCAACCGCCTCAGAAAATTGTTTAGTAAATTCTGCCGCTTGTCCGAAAGTAAATCCAGTTTCAGTTACTGTCTTTGCTATGGATATCATGCCTTCATTTACAGCACCAAGACCATTCATCAAACCAGACTGACGTAGTTCTGTCGCCATATCAAATCTTTGTGAAAATCCAACTTTTGCGGCTTCATCTGCAGCCACTGAAAAAGCGATAATTGAGCCTGCCATAGCCTTCATCATGCCCGCTGTTTTCTTATCTCTCTGCTCATTTTTGATTGTTTGTGCGGCATCTTCTCTGCTCATGCCAGATCCCATTAAGACTTTAAGTGCTTTTGCATTTTTTGACTCTTCTAATTGGTTCTTTCTTAATTGGTCAATAATACCAGATGATGAATTACTCCAGCCATCTTTGATAGACTGTATTGTGCTTTTCATCAATCCCTGAGATGTCGCATTTTGAGATGAATCTTTCTTCGATGCAGACTGTGTTGCCTTTGTTCCTTGTTTCGTGGCGTTCACTGCACTTTGCAATTGTTTCTGTGTGACAGACTCGCCATTCTTTACTGCGGTCATCAGTTGTATCATCGCAGTATTTTGTGCCGATATTTGTTTTAATGTTGATTCCATTTTCGATGCAGTGGCTTCTGTGCCCCATTGAGCAATACTGCCACTTATACCCGAAATAAAAACATCTTGTTCGTCTGCCATGAAAACCCTTAAATTCGTTATAAAAACTTCGTAGTTATTGGTAAAGATAAATAATTAAGTATACACATAATTACTAACTTCATTATACTGTATTTATCAAAGGACAAACAAATGAACACCAATGAGAACCCATTATCCAAATATTTCCGTAAACCGGGAATATATGTACAAATCCCTACTGGTGGCAGATTTAATCCAGAAATAGAAAAAACTGTATTGGACGAGTTACCCATACTTCCGATGACTGCTATTGATGAAATATCAATGCAAAATCCTGACGAATTACTTAACGGAGAGGCATTA
>Ga0209384_1001830_pt1 | contig 10591 bp, 10 predicted proteins | sample CoawatmetaG05DNA_FD_187511 | JGI IMG/M metagenome (GOLD analysis project Ga0209384, IMG submission 187511) | Marine microbial communities from the West Antarctic Peninsula - Coastal water metaG058-DNA (SPAdes) (version 2) | ecosystem: Environmental > Aquatic > Marine > Coastal ... | reverse complement strand
GTCTCATATCTCAGGCTTGATTTACTTTCATGAGTCACAAAAAACATGGAGCGATAAATCCTTTCAATACGATTTGTATTCGCTGAAAGCAGAAGTATTGAAATTACTTGAAACCCTGAGGGTCAAGTCCTTTCAGCTTGTGCCTAATGCTTCAGTAACTATTTTTACTGCAAATGCTATGGATATTCTTGTTGGCAAGAATAAAATTGGAATGCTTGGGGAGATAAACCTTGCTTCAACTCAAAAGCTTATTAAGAATCCAGTTTTTGGCTTTGAGATATATCCAGAGAAAATTTCTACCAAGTCATCGGATCTGAAATTAAAGCCTGTGAGTAAATTTCCCTCATCCAGTCGCGATTTAAATATTTTGATTAGTCAATCTTATACATACGCTGAAATTGAGACAGTTTTACTAAAAAGCAAGATTAAGTTTCTTCATAGCCTGGCTCTTGCTAATACTTTTGAGGGTAAGGGTATCCCGGATGGCTCAATTAGCATGACTTTACGCTTTATGTTTCAAAGTCCAGTTAAATCCCTTAAAGAATCTGAGATTAACGCATCGATGGATAAAGCATTCCACCTTTTAAATAAAGCATTAAAAGCAAAAATTAGATCATGAGTCTCGCCAAAAAAGATCTGAGTCAAAAGTTAAAACAAGAATTAAACTTAACTCTAGAGACAACCGATTTATTGGTTGATGAATTTTTTAGTACGATTAAAAAATCACTTCGGGGCTCTAAGATAGTGAAACTTTCAGGATTTGGAACCTTTGAAGTTTTTCAGACCAAACCAAGGTCAGGCAGAAATCCAAAGACAATGGAGACTTTTCCTATTTTACCTCGTAAGAAAGTTAGATTTACAGCAACAACAAAAGCAAAAGGCTTCTTAAATTAATTATGAGTATATCTATCAATTCTTTTAATAAGTCAGATTTAATACTTCAATTGGAGCGAAAGTTCTCACATCTAAACCAAGAAACCGTTGTTGATGCAGTGGATATCTTGCTTCAAGAAATTATTAATCATGCCGCTTTAGATCAAAGAATTGAAATCAGAGGATTTGGTGTTTTCTCTAAAAAAAATATTAGACCAAGAAAATTTGTTAATCCTAAGACCAAGGAAATCTCATATCTTGGTGAGACATCAACCATGCACTTTAAAGCATCAGATAAATTACTTACTAGCCATGATTGATCCTAGGATAATTGTTGCCATCGATACCTATGACTCCGACACTGCAATGGCTTTACTAGATGAGTTAAATCCAGAACTCTGCAAAGTGAAGGTCGGAAGTGTAGTCTTTAATGCATTAGGCAAAGATTTTCTTAGACTGTTGGATCAGCGCGGGTTTAAAATTTTTCTTGATTTAAAACTGCATGACATTCCTAATACTGTCCATGAAACCATATTAGGTTTCAAGGGGTTTAATATTGAATTGCTGACCATTCACCTATCTGGCGGTAAAAAAATGATAACTTCAGCTATGACTGCGGCAAAGATTATCAAGACCAAGATAATAGGAGTATCTGTTTTAACCAGCCTGAATGATAAAGATACCACAGCATTATTTCAAAGCACGACTTCAGATCAGGTTGCTAGGTTATTTAAGCTAGCGACTGAAACTGGGATAGATGGAATAGTTTGCTCTCCATTAGAACTAGATTTAGCTACAAATATCCTCTCTCCTGAGATGCTTAAAATCACCCCAGGTATTCGAGACATTTCGGTAAGCGATGATCAGTCTAGGACGATGACTGCTAATGAAGCCATTAAGCATGGTGCTTCATATTTGGTTATCGGCAGACCTATCTCTAAAGCCTCCAATGTAGCTGAAGCTTTAAAATATTTTGATCAATCTATCAATGAATAAAAAAAGAGCACAGCAGATATTTAATGCTTTAAATAAAGGATCTAAACAAGTCCTCCAAAAGAAAAAATTTTCTTTTTCTTATAAGTCGGATTTTTTAGAATATAAATCTTATTTAAGCAATTTTTCAACTGATCAATACAAGTTATTTGATGTCTTGTTCAATGAGCTAGAGGTCCAAGACTCTATCAAAAATCTTTTTACTGGAGCAATTGTTAATCAAACTGAAAATAGACCAGCTCTTCATCATCAATATAGGGCTCCCAATCCAACACCAGAGTTTAATTTTAGAAAAATATGCACGCCATTGCTTAAGCAAATTAAAAAAGACAAATATCAAAATATTGTTACTTTTGGTATTGGAGGGTCTTATGAAGGCCCCAAGCTTCTCCAAGAATTCTTATTAAATTCCGCGTCTGACATCAACTATTCTTTTGTTTCTGGGCCAGACAAACATGAATTCAATGCAATAGTAAAACCTTTATTAGGCCAAAAGAATTTATATATTTTTGCCTCAAAATCCCTTGCTACTGACGAGACTCTTTCTTGTCTTAAGTGGCTTGGAAAAAATAGAACTGAAAAAAATTCAATTGTTATCACAGCTAACTCTGAGGGCGCAAGAGCCTTGGGATTTAGTGAGGCATCAATAATCCCTTTTGCCGAATCAGTTGGAGGGCGATACTCTATTTGGTCTCCCATATCCTTGACAGCTGGAATAGAAAATAATTTTGTGAGCTTCCTTCAGGGGGGTGGTATTGCAGACAGCCTATTATCTGGGAATTCGACAGATGCAAGAAAGTATCAAAAATTAATTAAAACCTTAGTTTTTTCTGATATTTGGCATAGTAATTTTTGTAATAAAAAAAATAGAGTAGTCTTAACCTATAATTGGAAGCTTAGGTCCTTTGCAAATTATATCCAGCAACTTGAGATGGAGTCTCTTGGCAAGCCTTCTAATGCAGAGTCTATTTTTCATGAAACTGGACAAACAATTTTTGGTGGCTTCGGCTCTACGGCGCAACATTCATATTTTCAGCTTCTTCATCAAGGCACCGCCCAGTGCTCAGCTGATATTATTTATAGCCCAGACACTCAAAGCCCTCTAAGCAATGCACAGGCTCAAGGCCAAGCATCTCTTTTGTCCTCCCCTCAAAGGCAATCTTCTAATTTACTGGAGCTGACTAATAGCAACATCCCAGTCAATTTATTTGTCTTACCAAGACTCTCTCTAAAGGAACTAGGATTTCTTTTGGCAACCTGGGAACATCGTGTTTTTATTACAGCATGCATGCTTCAAATTAATCCTTTTGATCAATTTGGTGTTGCTGCCGGAAAAAAGATAGCAAATGCGTTTATAAAAAAAATACCAGTATTAAAATAACTTATAATATCTAGATAATTTTATTAGCATGACAACTCAAAAAAAATTCTCTTATAAAAGTTCTGCAGACGCCGCTTTAAATATTGCCTCAAAGGTAATTGAGCTTTGCGCAGTAAAAAAGGCTGCTCATATGGGTGGAGCATTATCTATTACTGATTTTTTAAGTGTTTATTACTCGTTTTTTCACTCCCATGACTCGTCAAGTTTGTTTTATAGCAAAGGGCATGCATGTACAGCCTTATATGCAGCTTTAGGGCATTTTGGTTTTTTTGATTTAAAAGATCTTGATTCATATTCAGATAATGGCTCAATTTTTACATCCCATGTGAGCCATCATGTACCTGGTGTTGAGCTTTCTACTGGAAGCCTTGGTCATGCTTTATCTGTTGCTAGTGGCGTCTCCTATGCTAAAAAAATAGCAGGCTCTAACCATAGATGCTTTATTGTTCTGAGTGATGGAGAGTTAGATGAAGGCTCTAATTGGGAAGCGCTTTTGTTTATAGCTCATCATAAACTTCCTTGCACTGTAGTTATTGATTACAACAAGCTTCAAAGTTTTGGAAGAACTAATGAAGTTCTGAATCTTGAGCCTCTGCAGGATAAATTTGAGGCATTTAATTTAAAATGCCAGGTAATTAATGGGCATGATCATCTGGAAATATTTAATGCGCTGAATTCTTTCAGTGATAATCCACAAGTAATTGTGCTGAATACGATTAAGGCTCATCCATTAAAGTATGCAATGAATTCCCTTGAGTCACATTATTACCCTCCATCTTCTGATCAACTGGTCGAAGGATTAAAAGATATTAAAGAGCATTATGAGAGACACATTTGTAACTAATTTAGCTAAGCTGGCCCAGAACGATGAAAAAATTTTTCTAGTTTGTGGAGATTTAGGGTTCAACGTTTTGGAAGAATTTGCAGACTTGCACCCTACGAGATTTTTAAATGGCGGTATAAGTGAGCAAAATATAGCCGGTCTTTGTGCTGGTCTTTCTAGAGAAGGTTACACAGTATACTTTTATTCAATCGGCAATTTTCCTACTCTAAGATGTATGGAGCAGATCAGATATGATATCGCCTACCATAATGCCAATGTAAATATTGTTGCAGTTGGAGGCGGCTATGCATATGGATCATTGGGAACCTCTCACCATGCCACTGAAGAAATTGGCATGTTAAGAATGATTCCAAATATGATGGTCACTTCGCCCTCAGATCCCTCAGAGGTTAAAAATATTTTAGACATAACCTCTAAGAGCACCTCTCCAAGTTATATGAGGTTGAATCGTTCAGGCGAAGAAACTATCAACTACTTAAACACTTTCAGTCTCGGAGAGCTTCATTTAGCTTACAGTGGGTCAAGACAAAAAAACAAAGCCTTCATTTCAAATGGAGCTATTTGTTTTGAGGTATATAAAGACTTAGTTGCGTCAAAAAGTTCTGCTGATTTATTTTCTCTGCCTATCGTCAAGCCTTTAGAAGAAGAGAGCATTTTTACCCAGTTAGCACAATATAATGAAATTATTGTTGTAGAGGAACATCAGTTAAATGGAGGCCTAGGATCTACCATTCAAGGAATTATCTGCGATCACTTTGTAATTTCTGATAGCAATAGCATTCCCAAAATTCATAGAATAGGCATTCAGGATTCTTTCCAATCCCTAGCTGGAAGCCAGGATTTTTTACGAGAGAAAGCAGGCCTATTTAACTATAGAAATTACTTGTGAACATAGCTCTTTTAGGCGCGTCTAGCCAGATTGCTAAAGGCTTGCTAAGGAATCTTGTTTTGGATCAATCAAATCAGCTTTATCTCTTCACAAGAAATACCTTAGATTACCAGGAATGGTTAGAAAGCAAACACTTGAATTTAGAACAATGCATGTTGAATGGATTGGAAGAATTCAATGATTCTATTAAATATGATCTTATTATTAATTTTATCGGCATAGGTGATCCCTCCAAGGCTTTGAAGTTAGGCTCATCTATTTTTGATATAACCTATGAGTATGATCAAAAGGTTCTGGATTACCTCTTGCGTCATCCAGAATCAAAGTATATTTTCATAAGCTCAGGTGTTGTGTATGGAAATATCTTCACACAACCAGCTCACAAAGATTCGCAAGCCATTATTGATATTAATTCTTTAAAGATTACTGATTGGTACTCAATGGCAAAGATGTACGCTGAAGCAAGGCATAGAGCCCTTGATCAATTCAGCATTACAGATATTAGAGTCTTTAACTACGTAAGTAGTGATATTGATATTAGTAGCAGATTTCTAATCACTGATGCTCTTAGAGCCATAGTAAATAATGAGGTTTTGGAAACCAATGATCATAATATCTTTAGAGATTATATTGGTCATGAAGATCTGCATCAGTTGATTAAGAGTATAGTCCACCAAGATTTTACTAACGTTGCAGTAGATTGCTTTACGAAAGAAGTCACAGATAAGGTCTCTATTTTACGAATGTTAGAAGTAAAATTTGGGCTGCGGTATGAGGTGATTCACTCTCAAACTGGGGTGGAAGCTTTTGGCCCTAGAGATAACTACTTTTCACTAAATAAACGAGCAGAAAGCTTTGGATATAAGCCTGCCTACACTTCATTAGAAAATATTTCCAAGGCATCAGAAGAGCTTTTAAGTTGAAATCTCAGCTTGCAGAGATCCCTCACACACCCGGAATATATAAGTTCTTTTCACAAAATTCGATTATTTATATAGGAAAGGCAAAGAATCTAAAAAAAAGAGTGTCATCATACTTTGGAGATAGTCTTAAGGATCGAAAAACTCAAAAGATAAAATTATTAACAGATAAGATTGAAACCTTTTCCACTTCTACTGAAGCTGAGGCATTGCTATTAGAGCAGTCTTTAATTAAAGAAAATTTACCCCGTTTTAATATATTGCTTCGAGATGATAAGACTTATCCCTATATTCATTATTCAATGAGTGATAAATTCCCTAGTATTAGTATGAAGCGTTCAAAGCATGCTGTTTCAAAAGATTATTTTGGTCCATTCATAAGTGCCCATGCTGTTAAATCTACAATTAAAGATTTACAAAAAATATATCAAATCAGAAATTGTAGTAACAGTACCTTTAGAAATAGATCTAGGCCTTGCATTGAACATCAAATGCAAAGATGTTCTGCGCCCTGTGTAGAGCAAATTAATGAGATAGATTATAGTGCTGATATTTCTTCCTCCCAGAATTATCTTGCCTCTACAGGTAAAAAATCTAGAAATCTGATGATATCGCAAATGAAAAAGCTTGCTGATGAGTGTAATTTTGAAAAAGCTCAAGAGCTTAAGCAAAGAATTGCCAGTCTAGATATTTTGCAGCAAGAACAATCCTTTTCCACCAATCTCACTAGCATTGATCTTTTCGCTTGTGTTGAAAAGCATGGCAGAACTGGCGCTTGCATCTTATCTGCGCGAGATGGAAAAATTCGCGGGACTAAAACATACTTTTTTAAAGATAATTTATTAGATGATTTGGATACTCTTCTTCAGAGTCTTGTCTTTTCTTATTATCAAAATAGTTTCTCACTCCCAGAAAAAATTATTTTCACAGTAAAGCCAAAGAATTTAGGTTTAATTCAAGAAGCCATTGATCTTAAATTTCAGCAATCAGTTAGCATTTCATTTTCCACTCCTTTAGGTGCCAAGCAGCTTGTCAAGCTAGCTTCATTTAATGCAAATCAAGTTATAGAAAATAAAATTGGAAAATCTGATAAATATGATCATGCAATGCAGAATCTTTCTCAGCATCTAGGATTGCATAAGATAAATCTTTTGATTGAAGGTTATGACGTCAGCCATCATTCTGGCAAGCATGCGGTAGCTTCCGCAGTTAAATTTTCTAACCAAGGACCTGAAAAAAAATTATATAAACTTTATAACATCCCTGCTACTTATGCTGGGAATGATATCGGCTCCATTGAAAATGTTTTAGAAAGAAGATTGAATAGAGCAAAAGAAGATTCTTTGCCAGACATCCTCTTAATAGATGGAGGAAAAGCTCAATTAAATGCAGCATTAAGAGTTTTTAGAGAAAATCAGAAGATACAACCTATTATTTTAAGTATTGTGAAAGGAGCTAAGAGGATAAGGGCAACAGAAACCATATTATCTGAGCAAGGAATTCTAGAAATTCCTATTAATAGCCCAGGCTTTAATCTGTTGCAGCAAATTAGAGATGAGTCTCATAGATTCGCAATTACCAGCAACAGAAGAAAAAAAAATAAATCTATTAAATACTCAGTGCTTGATCAAATCCATGGCTTGGGCTCGAAGAGAAAGCAAAATCTTCTTAATTATTTCAAGTCATTGAAACGTATTCGTTCAGCTTCCCTAAATGAACTATGCACGGTTCCTGGAATTAGTATTAAACTTGGAACTGAGATTCAAAAAAATTTAACAAAACAATGAACATCTTTATTCAATGCCTCACTTATTTTCGTATTATTGCTGGCCCAATTATCTTTCTTTTAATTTTGATACCAAAAAGCTATGGTATTGCCTTATCTGTATTTATCTTGGCAAGCGCATCTGATTACTTAGATGGGTTTTTAGCAAGAAAGTATTCTTTGACCTCTGTACTAGGTGCTGTGCTTGATCCAATAGCCGACAAGATTTTAATTACATTTGCAGTGATAGCTCTTTCATTAAGCCTAGAAAGCATTTATGTGGCCTTCCTTGGAAGCATTATTTTGGCAAGAGAATACTGGGTTAGTGCATTAAGAGATTTTAATGCAAGAAATGATAATGAAAATGCTACGACAGTTACTTTTTTAGCTAAAACAAAAACTGCAGTTCAGCTTGGTACTTTATGCTTATACTTGGTCAGTCTTTCTCTTAATAGCGCTCTCCTTCTTTTTCTAGCTAACTTCTTTTTATTTTTAGCATTAATAATTACTATCCAAACAGGACTTTCATATACAATAGCAACATTTAAAAAGTAAGGCTGGATGGCAGAGTGGTTATGCAGCGGCCTGCAAAGCCGTTTACGCCGGTTCGATTCCGGCTTCAGCCTCCATCATGGAAATGCTTTTTATTTATTTTTTAAGGACTTACAATGGTTAGTATTATAAAATATAGAACTTAAATATGAATCAGAACAAAGAAGCAAGCAATCAAATTGAATCCCATGAAAGCTCTTCGAAGTATTTTGATGAATTTGATTTTATAGAATTTCTTAAATATATTTGGTTAGATAGAACCATGATTATTGCAGTCACATCTCTCTTTGCATTTATCTCAATAATTTACGCTCTTTTTTTGCCCAACATCTATACTTCTGATGCGCTTTTAACGACTGTAGATGATGCAGATGCAGGCGGAGGAATCTCTTCTTTGGTTTCAAGGTATGGTGGTCTAGCCTCAGCTGCTGGAGTATCATTGCCGTCGGCAGGTGGAGGAAAATCAGATCTAGTAGTCGCCACTATTACCTCAAGAGAATTTTTTAAACATCTTACAACCTTTGATTTTGTGTTACCTGGATTGATGGCATCTAAAAGCTATAATACTGGGACCCAGAAACTAGTATTTGATCAAACATCATACAACTCTGAGAAAAATATATGGATTAATGGCTCTCCCTCATATCTTGAGGCTTATAAGCAGTATCTTAGATCCCTAGAGGTTGGACAAGACAAAAGAACAAATTTTATATTCTTAATATTTGACCATATTTCACCAGAATTTTCATATCAATTCATTGATTTGATAGTTAATGAAGTTAATAATAAGATTAGAACTCGGCACCTTCAAGAATCTACAATAGCTCTAGACTATTTAAAGAATGAGCTAGCCTCAACTGCTCAGCGCGAGGTTCAACAATCAATCAGCCAGTTAATAGAAGCCCAACTTAAGATTCAAATGTTAGCCAATATTAGAAAAGACTATATTATAAGAGCGATTGACCCTGGCTTTTTACCCGAAGAAAAATCAGCTCCCAGAAAAACGAGAATGGTTGTTTTGGCAACTATTATTGGACTTATCTTAAGTATTTTTGTCTCTATTATTCGGCAGACTTATTTTAGCTATAAGCCCGAAAAAAATTCTTAAAAAACATACCATCATATTAATATGATCACGAATTTCTCTGATATCAAAATTGCCATTATAGGACTTGGTTATGTTGGTTTGCCGCTGGCTGTTGAGTTTGGAAAAAAATATTCAGTTTATGGGTTTGATATTAATGCTTTGAGAGTTAATCAACTTCGATCAGGGGAAGATATTACGCTGGAAGTTGAATCTCATGAACTTTTAGCTTCCAGAAATCTTCAATATACAAATGATGTTTCTGAATTACAGCAATGCAATGTCTTTATAGTTACAGTTCCAACTCCTATTGACCAATACAAGAAACCTGATCTAAGGCCTCTTGAAAGCGCCTCTAAAATGATTGGAAGCATTTTAAAAAGAGATGACATCATAATCTATGAATCTACCGTCTATCCTGGAGCAACTGAAGAAGTCTGTATTCCAATACTTGAGAAGGAGTCAGGCTTAATCTTTAATGCTGATTTCTATGCTGGCTACAGCCCTGAAAGAATTAATCCAGGCGATAAAGAACATCGATTGACTTCTATCACAAAGATTACCTCAGGCTCAACTCCTGAAATAGCAGATAAGATAGATGAACTTTACGGCTCAATTATTTCTGCAGGAACACATAAAGCTAGCTCCATCAAGGTTGCTGAAGCTGCCAAGGTAATTGAGAACACGCAAAGAGATGTAAACATAGCTCTCATTAATGAGCTTTCTATGATTTTTAATATTCTAGATATTGACACTGAAGAAGTTCTTAATGCAGCTGGAACTAAATGGAATTTTTTACCTTTTAGGCCAGGTTTGGTAGGAGGGCATTGTATAGGAGTAGATCCTTATTATTTAACATACAAAGCTCAATCAATGGGATATGAGCCTGAAATTATTTTAGCAGGTAGAAAAATTAATGATCAAATGGCCATCAATGTTACCAATAGAATTGTTAAGACTATGCTGAAAGAAAAAATTGATGTTCAGCAATCAAATATCCTTATTCTAGGATTGTCATTTAAAGAAAATTGCCCTGACCTAAGAAATACAAAAGTAGTAGATATTTACAATGAGTTTCTATCCTATGGAGCGAATGTTCATTGCTATGACCCATGGATAAATGCTGAGTCAGCTTTCCAGGAATATGGATTTACCCCTGTAAGTGAACCAGAGGTTGGCTTTTATGATGTTGTAATATTGGCAGTGGCGCATGATAAATTTTTTGATCAAGGGCTGGAATATATCCATTCACTTGGCAATAAATCTCATTTATTCTGCGATTTAAAATAT
>Ga0209384_1001819_pt1 | contig 10634 bp, 13 predicted proteins | sample CoawatmetaG05DNA_FD_187511 | JGI IMG/M metagenome (GOLD analysis project Ga0209384, IMG submission 187511) | Marine microbial communities from the West Antarctic Peninsula - Coastal water metaG058-DNA (SPAdes) (version 2) | ecosystem: Environmental > Aquatic > Marine > Coastal ... | reverse complement strand
ACTTCATATTTCATTATATCAACTACCCCTCAAAGTAAGACTCAATAAACACCCCGTCGGTCGTATAGAGCTTTGTATCAAACACAATGCTAAAACGCATCTTGTGCGCTTTCTCGTAAAACATACCGCCACAACCTGGATGCTCGAAGTCAGTCTTGTGTTCCCCGTGATACATAAAGTCACCCCTACTCTTAAATCCGCCACCCTCCCTAATGGGGTTATACGGCTGCACAACATGACTACCGCAAGTCAAACACCGCTCCTGGCCAACCCGTTCCTCGGCTAGCAGAATGTACTTGGCGTGATCATCGATGTTCTTCAATGCATCAGCAAGCCACCCACGCCTGGATCGGAACAATAGGTTAAGGATGTTTGCGAAGATCGTACCTGTGTCACGACGTAGACCTCTCGATTCAGACCTGATTCTTCCAGCTGCTTTAGCTGTATCGCTAAAGTCTTCGATGGCAGTAATACTACGACAGCCATTACACCAACCTAACTGCCTTTCACAGTGAAACCGCCCTTCTTCGTCTTTATAGTAATAACGACTCGAGGTTACGTTACTGGACGATTCATAATCACATTGAGTGCAGCATATTGCATAAGATGGCATAGACATGAATCGATCCTTGATTGTATGGATTACATATATTGCAAATGTAACGCATTTGTACAATACTTGTCGAATGATAGCTAAAAAAACCACCACACTAAATCTGCGAGTAGACCCCTTAGTTAAGGATGCTGTTCGCTATGCCGCCAACCAAGAACACAGGAGCGTTGCCAATATGGTAGAGATGATGATTCGACAATACTGTCGCGACGCTGGGTATCCTGTACTAGAACAAACCCCACTGTTTGACGATGAACAGTAAAATGCTCAAAGGCCTCGTTGAGGCTGGTGCGGTTAAGGCCGTTAGTATTATCGCTAATGGCGCTATTGTGCATGCTGAGATCTTGACCCTTAGCGGCGACAAGAAGGTCATCACGACCCAAGCAGGCGCAATTAAAACTTGGGGTACGATCGACTCTGCAGCCAAGTGGTTGAAGAAGCTCGGCTTAGGCACTATAAAGCTCGAAGTTGGAAAATGGATGCCTAATCAAAAGGGCTTGTTTAGCAGGAATGTATAAGCACCCGACAATCTGGATCAAAAGGATTTGGGTGTCTTCATTAAGCAACCAACTATAGAGTTGCTTAAGATAATTCCATAGCATATATGCTGAAATAAATTCCGTTTTCCAGTCACTTCTAATTTCATCTTGATCCAGCGCGTATCCGCATTAGTTTACTTGATCCTCTTACTGGCTCATTTAAGGAAGGCTGTTTGTTTCTTGGGTCACTTACGGGGTAAAGCGTGCCGTGAGTTTGGGATGAGTTTAACCCTCGTGGGTGCGTTACTTGCTCTCTCAAGCCCAGGCGTATTATCTCTTCAAGTTCACTAAAGTCATAACGATCACTCATCTGTTACTACTCCTATAGATTGGCTAACCATGTAGCGAGCATCCGCCTTTGGGCTGTGGTTAGCGGTTATGCCTCCCGAGTACATTTGTTGAGTAGGTTGATTTCTCTTTTCGGCCATAATTTGATTTCTGAGTTGTTGAACCATAAACCCATCAGGCCCTCCTTTCGCTATTTCTCGATCCAAAATTTCTTGTGATGAGCTCATATTATTCTCCACGGTTGTCATAAGGGCCGATAGTGGCTACTTGCGATATTGCGTGTGATAGATCAGATTGAACACGTGTGAAACCATTTGGGTCAGCATACAGACTTCGATTAACTTCAATCATTACTGATGAGACTCTTTGGTCGGTGCGGTAGTGCTTGAGTGGGACGATCGTGCCACTGAATGGTGAATCAATGGCGACGAGATAACCAAGTGCTTCAAATGCTGAGGATAGACAGCGCTTAAGCTTTTTACTTGTATGATAGGTGTCAGTTCCGATACAAATATCTGGCCGATTACTGTCTGACTCGTATGGCAAGGGTTGTGCAGGAAAGCTATGGCAATCGACGATCAAGCATCGGCCATACATCTCAAGGCAATCATCAACCATGCTCGTTAATGTTGCGTGGTGTGGGTGATAATAAGTGTCGATAAGTGCCAAGCGATCTACATCAGATATGTCCCTGAGAGCGCCGCCGTCTGCTGTGCGAGTGTAGACAACACCCATCCCAACTAATTCCATGGGATCTTGGATAAAGCGCTCAGGATCGACGACAAGTCGGCTCACTGGGAATACAAGTTTGGCGGCACCCACGTAATTGAACAGCGTTTGGGTGTGATGGTCAGTGAGCTTATCTAACTCTAGAGCCAGCTGTGATTCAGTTAACAGAAATTGGCAGTCGCTAGGAATTACTGTGGATGAATGTGGAACGTGAAGAATTACGTGATTGGTAGTCATACTTAACCTCTTTAGTGCTTTGACGAAATGTCTGGCGCACAATCTGGTGATCAAATGCCATGCGTTGGAATAGCCAACAAAAAACCCAATCCAGCGGTAGCTAAATCGGGTCTCTAAAAAGGGCCGATTTAGCAGTAATTTATAGAGCACCCCGCAATCTGGATCAAATCGGTGCTTGTACCCTAGATTAAGGACACTTTAAAAAACCATACACTTAGTGGATAGTGGGAGCAATCATTTTTATAACTGCCAACAATCTCCATTTTATTGGTCTAATGCGCTGCCTATTTTTTGACTTTGAACTTAAAGCCATGTGGCAGGAAAGCTCGTATGGTTGTATTCTAATAGCTCATCAATTAACCAGGTCTAACTTCTTCATTATTTTTAACAAATGCAGGGCGATCTGCTTTGCCAAAAATGGTGGTACAGCATTACCCACTTGTAAATACTGTGCACTCTGACCGCCTTCAAAATAATAGTCATCTGGAAAAGTCTGTAATCTGGCCGCTTCACGAACAGTAATACTTCTATTTTGTCTTGGATCATAATGAATGTTTGCATGCCCATCTTTATGCATGTGGCTCGTAATGGTCTTAGAACGATGAGTTCGTGGGTGTGTTCTGAACCGATCTTGAAAGTTCTTTGAGTACCAACTTTTATGACTTGAAGCTAGTGAGGCTGGGAAGTATTTTGTCCTAGGGGAAGGGGAGACTTCTCTTCCAGAACCAGCAGATGATTTGGTGGCTTCAGTCCACACTGCACTGAACATATACCGTGCTAAGTCCTTGGCCATATGTTTCTTAGAATCATGGTTAGCAACCCCTAAAATATCCCGGTGAAGCCATTTGAAAAGCTGGGGGTATTGCTCTTCAAATCCAGGTGAGAATGCATTTTTGCTGCTATTTAGTGTTATGAACTGATCACTACCCTCTTGTATTCCACCTTCTATTTCGTCTAAAGAAAAGTCTTTACGCTCCGATATTTTTGAGTAAACCAAACGAATATATTTTTCATGGACTTGTTGTTTTAAATCGACATCTCTTTGTTCATCGAGTGAAAGCTTTGTGACTTCGTTAAATCCTTCTGGATTTGATTCTCTAATGTACTCATATTTTTTTTGTTTTTCTAATATTTTACTTTTTGTTTCCCATTCTAAGACCTCTGCTAAAGCACTTTCTACCGACTCACTGCCGCCGAATATTTCGTCAATAAGCGCCTTTCTCTCTTTCCAAAGACTATTCCAATTATCGGTATTGTCTTCAATGTGCTCATATTCGTGGTTACTTTTATCCTTCCGGGAGCTAATATAACTTCTAATCTTCGGCAAACCACCAATTGTCTCTTCCAAGGATGGAGACTCTGGAGCATTTTTAGAGCTCATGACGAAGTTCCCATCAAAGTTTTGTAGGTGTTCATCCTTTACACCCAGAAGGATGACGCGCGCTCTTTCCTGCGGAACTCCAAATTCTACTGCTTTAATAAGATAGTCTTTTTCAATTGGAGCATCACTAGATCCTAAAAATCCATCTTTTGGTTTAACTAACGAAAAGACGTGATACTTTTTCTTACTCGTCTCAAGGTGCTTGGGATCAAGATACTCAAGCCGGTTGATTATTTGGTTGAAGATTAGGGTTCCATCCGCCAGCTTTGCTGAACCTATGCCGCTGACATTCTCCATAATAAAAAAGTCTGGCTCGGCTAGCTTAATAGCGTTAGCGTATTCTCCATATAGGAAAAACCTTTCGTCATGATCTTGGTTATATCCTTCTATGCCCTGGCGTCTTCCTCGGCCCATTGTTGAATAGGCTTGGCAGGGTGGGCCTCCAATAACAATGAGCTTGTCCTCTCCGAGATTATCCTTAATATCCTTTATCTTAGCGTTGATCGTATCTTGTTCTTTAGTCGTTTTTTGGTAATCAGATTCTGTGAGAGGGGTCCCATCCTTGAGCATTTTGAAAATGTCGCTATTACCAAGTGCATGTGGTGTTTCCAACGTCTCTTCAGATGCTGCTTTCCACTCGCTAGGAAATTGAAGTTTTAGCTCTTCAAACTTTGCATCTTTGCTGCTTTTGTCACAACGTATATAGTCGTAATAGGGGTTTTTGTCCTTTAACTGCCTGTAGAATGCCCGTCTAGTAAGTGTTTTATGAGCATTCGCCTCTTTTTCTACAGACATGGCAATTTTAAAAGGAGAGTCTGCCTTGCAATTGCTGAACCCCTCTCCGAGGCCACCGGGTCCAGCGAATAGATCAATGATCTGGACTTGTTGCTTGCGTTTCATTTTTTAGAAAGTTCTAGAGGGCTATTATCGTATGCACAGAATACCAGGTTTTGGGGCCTTTGCTAAGAGTGTGATTCATTTTCGTCTTTATTATTTTCGCAAGGCGCTAAAACTTAGATTCTTTCTCATTTTTTAGGTTGTGGCGCTCAGAGGCAAGACTAAGCTAGGAATGTGGCGCCATTCTTCTAAAAACAGACTACCTCACTATCAACCACCGTTTTTATTGGCAAATAAAAGTAAAAAAACAATACGGTTATAAAGTTTTCATGTGCTTCACACTATCAAGCAGTTGGCGCAGTTATTAAATTCAATTTTTTTGCTAATTTTTCAACTAATTGATCTATTACTTGGAGAAGCTCGTCAATACTAAGGGCGTCCAATTTCCTGCTTTTCAGTAGCAAAGTTAGTTTGACCGCCACAGATTTAGTCAACTCATCCTTATTACTAACTTTTTTATGGAACCTATCAAGTGAATCCAATATACATATACGCATATTCAAATTACTACCATACTCTCTTTCAAGTATGTCCTGAAATGTTTGTTGTTGACTGAGCATTATTTTAGTGTATTTATAACGATCACTTGATTTGAAAACCTCAAGATTGGTGTTTTTTTCCCATGGAGCCACTGTTAGATGTGCCGCCCACCATAGCCTAGATATTGCATTTCGGCGCAAAGCTCCGAGCCCTTTACCCTTTAACTCAAACCAATGGTCAAGGACATAATTTTTTGTATTGGCAGAGGGCCACCGACCCTGGCAGTAACTCCAGAATGTGGTGTGTGTTAACGTAGTCCAAAGACGTGAGTCTGCAGCTTGCACTCTCGATAGGCCAATGAGGTATTCGTAGATTAGAATCGCGTTTTCAGCATCATTGGCTGATACTTTCTCTCTTTCCCTCGAAACCACTAAGTCTGGAACTTTGTCTGATAAATTTATTGTAGTATTTAGCAAGCCGTATTCAAGTGATTCAGTAAATTTTTCTTCACTGAGATAGACATTAAGCCGTTCTTCATCGTCCAAGGCGTCTGATATATTCTGATACGTCCGTTGATTTATTATCTTTTGTATTTGCACTTAACTAGTTCCTTTATCGAGACGTGTATTCAGCTCTTCAAATGCACGAGTTAGAGGGTCGTCGAGTAGATCTTGTGCAGCTGTCAATGGGTCCTCACGACTCAACCCTCTACTTGCCATCGCTCTACCAAGGCGCCCAGACCATAAACAAGTCTCATGTTCTTCAATTTTTGATATTGCTTTAGCTAGCACCGGCACAGCAATCGCACTGTGTAGAATCATAGGCACCCTATCACGAATGCGAGCATACTCGGCCCAGTGTTTTTTTGATAATTTAACAATAATAAAGTCATCCTCAAGTAGGGTTTTAAATGGCCCAGACAAGTGGCTCCCTTGCACAATTTTAACAATTGATTCAATTGGTGCCTTTAGAGGATCGTAAGTTTTGTCGACAGTAAAGGATAAATTTGGCCCAATAGCCAAAATTCCACCTGCTTGGATGTTAAAATCAGCGTCACCGTAATCTTCATGTAAACCTGCAGGTTGATAGTTATCAATATCTTCAGTTGCAATTACTTCGGTCTCTATCCGAAGGGTTCCTTCATAGTCTGGGCCACTAAGCACCTCTTCCCAATCTTCAACGCTTGTGAGAAAAATTTCCCGCATATATGTACGGCCACATTTAATTCGGATAAGCCATTTTGCAGCTCCATCTTTTATCAGATTATCAATGCCTGTATGGCGAGTACTAAGCCGTTTTGTAGTTTTTAGAGTAATTTTTTCATCAGTAATAATATATTCAAATCCTAAATCAATTTTAAACCCCGGAATATCATCACCATTACAAAGGACTGGGTGGGGATACGATACTTGAGCACCTTTCATTACATTAACCTCCCATACTTAGACATAAATCGAATTCAGCATCAATCTTCAACGTCAGATTAACCTTCGTATTAGCGGGTAGACTCACTGACTTAATAATTGATTCACCGACGTCATAGACTTTCTTGCCAGTCTCATCACTCGCACTAGTAATATTAATTGGAAAGTTTTTTTCTTCACCCACGGCGCGAATGATCAAGTCGCCTGTTAATGCCTCATTCGCCATAAGAACAAGGCGATAGCCGCCATTAACTTTAAACGTTCTGAAAGTGACTTTTTCAGGAGACAAAATATCATTTAGTGATGGTGTTGTGTCAGGCTCAGTGCCAGTGCCAGTGCCAGTGCCAGTGTCAGTGTCAGTGTCAGTGTCAGTGTCAGTGTCAGTGTCAGTGTCAGTGTCAGTATCAGTATCAGTATCAGTATCAGTATCAGTATCAGTATCAGTGTCAGTGTCAGGCTCTGTGCCAGTGCCAGAGTCTGGGGTGGGTGTTACATCAATAGTTGTTGGAGTAATTATCTGAGGCACTTCAGTAATGATGGCCTGGCCACTAATTGTTCTACGCTCTCCAGTCTCGACTGTTGTGGCTTGCCCACTTAACTCATCACCTCCATCTTTGAATTCCTGTCCGTCATCGTCATATGCCGGCAAGTGTCGTCCGAGAAAAGGCATATCCTGTTCATCAGGCATATCGGCTGCACTAACAGACTTTAGTTTTTCTCTAACGAACTTAGTAATTGCATTGATAACACTTCGGGCCTCCTTTTTTTCCTCATCTGAAAAATTTCGCGCCTGCTCTTCAGACCATTCCTGATGTCTAGCACCCTCAAGTAGAGATAAGTAGGCATTTCCCTCGTCAGTTTCACACAAAAATACAGCTGCGAAATTATTGAGTAGGCTACTATTTTGACTCTTCACAATAATCCTTGGTGTCCTCATCGTTACCCAACGATTAGGAATCTCCTTGTTCTCTTTATTCCAATATAAGAATAACTTCACCTTACCTAACTTTTCTATCTCACCTTCAAATGGCTGACCATCATAAGGCTCGTTTAAGGCCTTATAAAAATATAGTGTCGATCCTAACCCCTTCTTATATGTATCATTATCTTGACTCTTTTTGGCTTCATCAGCTGCTATTATCAGCTCATCTTCTAGATTTCCTGCCGTTATATGCTTTGTAACCTTTCCATCGGCCATAAGTTGCACAGAGAGTTGGTTGTTATGAATTGCTGCAAAAAAATGCTGTAGGACAGAATGTCTTATTGAGCGTTCCCAATTCGTAGCCTCAAATCCAGTAACCCATAAGTCAGTGCCAATTTTATCTCGCTTGAACCTCGCTGGGATTTCGTCATCGTTCCGAATTGACTGCCAATCATCTTCTTTCGTATTTGGAATACACCACCAGCCTTTCGACTGAAGCTTTTCCTTAGTACCGGGATTTAAAAAAGTAGCTAATATCGATTTCGCAATAAACATGCGCCCTTCAGACGTCCTGGTTGAGTACATAACCGTTCTCAAAGCTGAGTGGGCAAAGGGGGCTCGTTGACCAATTCCGAAGGTCCCACCCGTGGGACCTTGAGCATTACTAGACCCTTGTATTCTAAGTAAGCGATAAAAAGACTTTGAACCATCATCATCTTTACCGACTAAACCTGTTGTGTTTTCATCACCAATTCTCAGCACAGGAATAGTTTTACTATTTAGGATTTTCAAACCACGGTCAAAAAATATGGACTCTTTTGCTGTGCCATCAGGTGAGTTCCGTAATACATAGTCACGACAAGACTCGAAGTTGTTACGAAATTCGTCAAGGCCCGGAAAGTCTTCAGCTGGCAAATCTACCAGCTCAAATGTGACGATTGCAGGTTCGCCAGAGTCATCACGAACATCCCCTATGTTCTGACAAGTTTCACGCCCTAAATACTCGAGACCTGAAAACATTGAAATTCCAGCATCATTGAACCCGGACGCTTCGCCACCACTCAGTTTTGGGAAAAACCACTTTGCCATCTCATTATCCTCTGTACCACCGGCTAAAATTTTTTCTTGATGCCTGGCAATCATTCTTCGTGTTATAGCTTAAAGGCTTCTTTTTCCTTCGCTGCTTTTATTTCAAACCTACCCTTCATTTCTTCCAAAGCGCTCTTCAAGACACTATATATCCTCTTAGCATCATCTTCTGTGTAGGAATAGTTGCTCTTGTTGGCCAAATTTCCAATGAGCTCAATGTCTTTTAATGTTTTATTTACCCTATTTTGGGCAAGTTCTACAAACTTTTCACGGTCATTCTTTCTTTCCATAACGTCACCTATAATTATAAATTAAACCAAAATCATCTATATAATAGTAAATATAGATAAAATTGTCAAATTATAATCGTAATGTACGCGTACAAATACAATATGTACTACTAAATAATTATATCTATGTTGATTATTTTGGTTGATATTTTACAATATACACCAAAATTAGTAGGAATATTTCCTAGTTTTTGTATTCAGTGTCTAAACATTCCATCCAATGCGTAAGTATTAAGTGCCAAGGCTTAGATAAAATCTTCGGCTAGTATATGGCCATCCAGGAGCGCACAAAGAAATTATCAATACTACTTCATATTACTGTAGGCAAAGCTTTGCATCTAAGAATCTACCTTAGGTCTCGCCCAAACGTAGCTCAGCATCGGCTGTGCCACTTTCACGTTGAACTTCTTGTCATTTGGACCTAGTATATTTTCGGTTAGGTTATGGTGGAATGCCCTATGACCGCAAATTGCGAAGTCGCTCCGGCCCTAAAATCAAGTGCTAAAAGTTCGTTCTTTAGTACCGAAATTCTTTTCTTGGCGTTATAATTAACGCTGACAGCTCTTCATATCGCTCTGTTTGTATTTAGCTTGAGGAAAAAGCTGCTCAAATACTGGTCACCCTTTAAAATAGGAAGGAACTAACTTAAAGGCAATCTACTGATCAAAACTCAGTCGGTTGACTCTATGTGCGTGGAATAATCTACCACACAACCTTATTATTTTAGGACTACCATGAAAAAAAGTAACAGTAATACCAATCATGACAATGCTACTGGCAAAAAAATAAAGTCAATTCGGAAAGCTCATAAACTCACGCAGGTGCAAGTTGCAGATGAGATGGAATGTGGTCAGAGTGCCATTAGCCAAATGGAATTAGGTACAACGCCAATTTCACATGATTTGATTTGTACGATGTCAGACTTGACGGGTATAGACCATCTAATTATTGATGAGCACTTCCTGAAAAGAGGTCGCTTTGCTAAAGACAGAAAAGAATTCCTTCCATCTAGATCTATATACGTCCTTCACAACAGCACTATCGGTTACGTAAAAATAGGCATTAGCAATGACCCATTAGCTAGAAGCAAGCAAATTAGCAATAAATCGGCATCCCCTGGGCACTTCCACCTTGTAAGCGAATGGGCTGTTGGAGAGAGAGCCAAGGATCTTGAAAAGAACGCATTGATTGCTTTACTTGGAAAAGGCTATACCGTCGATCATGAGACAGTAGATTGCACCCCTCAAGTGGCAGTGGATACAATTCAAAGTCTGGTCGAATCACCTAATAATTTTTTGTAACTAAAAACTTGAGCTCACAGAGTATTGCTTTAATGCTTTGTGAGTTTAAAGTACGAATGGCAGCTTAGTTTTTCGGTTAGCAGCTTGGCTAGGTTGGCCCGCTCTTGCCCCAGGTTCAACGTGCCACTGCTCTCCATATCCCTAGACCGTAACCAATCACTAACTGCACGCACCGAAAAAGCACAGATGTGCTGGTTTTTGTCGCTGGGCACCCACTTCGCCGCCATTTGTCGATTGTGGTTAGGTTTACGCCAAAAGCCTCGCTAATCTGCGCCCTGTTAAAATCAATCATGGTAGTTGCCCCTTAGTAACATTTGTAACTAAATAAATATCGCGCCTCTGAAACACCCTTATAGAGATGGGCCTGGTAGTACCTTTTCGTTATAAAGGGGGGGGGTGTAAATATTGGTCTTTTTGGTCTTTTTAGAATCTTTAACTGGGGTA
>Ga0209384_1001817_pt1 | contig 10640 bp, 8 predicted proteins | sample CoawatmetaG05DNA_FD_187511 | JGI IMG/M metagenome (GOLD analysis project Ga0209384, IMG submission 187511) | Marine microbial communities from the West Antarctic Peninsula - Coastal water metaG058-DNA (SPAdes) (version 2) | ecosystem: Environmental > Aquatic > Marine > Coastal ... | reverse complement strand
GCTGCTTTTCACTTTTAAAAATTAGAGTATCTTTGTAGGGTATTTCGAATTCAACAGTTGTTGAATACCAACCGAGTGAAGACACCACGGTGGTAAAACAATACGGACCCAAGGTCAAAATAAACGCAATTTCCCACAGGTCAAAAATCGTTTCGAAATACAAATAACCATTTTAAAAAAAATCGTATTTGTATGCAGGTATTAAAAAAAGACAAGGACAGCACTGCCGTGGCAGACCGCCCAATTTTTATTTTAGAAACAGAAGAAACCATGCTTGGCTATTGCAAATATATTTCGTTTTTTACATATTTTGCGTTAAACCAAAAAGAGTGATTTGTATATTCTTCTACTTTGGTAAGGTTATCTTTTTTCGGCAAAGAATTAACGTTTTTATAAATATCAGTTGCGTGTGGTCTAACGTGACTTATTCTATGTTCTGAAGAATTAGGGAAGTATGTAAACCTTCTACCATTTTTAATTTCTTTTACAATTTCTCCTTTTTCAATCGTTTCTAAAGTTTTATCCCACACAACTTTAGTCTCTTCAATATCTGCATTCGACATATTCCAAAATTTCACTTTCTTTAAAATTAATTTTTTGTTTTCAAATTGATAGAATACAAAGAAAAACTTTTGTTCTAAAATGTTTTTAAAATTTGAATTATCCCAATTTGAATTTATGATTTTTTGGTATTTAAATATAGGAAAAGAAATATGCTGATCAGGCAAATTATTTTCTTTTAATCTAACTGTTTTTACTTGAATATCTGCTTTTTCAAACTCTTCAATTTTCTTATTTAAACCAATTCCCAAAATTGCTCTGGTAAGATTAGCAAAATAACTTTTTGCTTTTCTATTTAATTCAAGATCAAAAATATTTTCAATTTCTATTGGTGTTTTACCATAGTAGGGCTCAAACTTAGAGACTACAATTTCTTCTATTGTTTGTAAATGTGCAAGTATTGTCTCTTTAGTTAATATTTTACCGTACGTTGCTTGTTCCTTTTGAGCAATATTTGCAATTATGTGATTTACGTAACCTTGCTTTAAACTATAGGCTCTTTGTTTTGCTTTAACCTTATTAAAAGGTTGATTCCTTAATGATTTTGCTGCTGTAGATCCTTTTGTGCAAGCACCAAGATAAAATGTGTCTCCTTCAGATAGTTCGTGTGCTTTACCATCCTTTATTTTTTGATTAATTGTTTCCCAATCTCGTTTTATGATTTGTAAATCCTGACTTGGATATTTCCAATCATCAACAAGTTTAATAAGGTAATTAAGTATATCTTTTTCTTTTTCGTGTAAATAGAAAATTAATAGTAAGTGAGCGTTCTTTTTCAAAAATGAGCTTTCTTCAAAGGTTTCGTTATGTACTTTTAAATAATTGATAATGTTTAAAACAAGCCTTTCTTTTGATCGGATTTCTCCATTTTTAAGTTTTTTTAAAGGACTTGATTTAAGTTCCATTCCAACTTCAGCAAAATCTGCTTCTGCTTTTGAATTTGGTTCGTAACCAAAATAGAATTTTTCAATTAACTGTCCGAAATTTCCTTTTCCTTTATAACCGTGATTTTCAATTTCATTCCCACACTTTTCTCTTAAAGTATAACCTTTGAGTTTTTTTGCATAAGAAACAATTGAATTTACGGAATTTGAGTCAAACATATTATTCATTAATCTGTGTATAAAGTGCTTCCCCAATTTTTTCAATAACTCCAACCACAAGGGCATTTCCCATAAAAAAGGCACGTTTTGTGTCTGTAATTCCTTCTAATTTAGTGTGATTGTCTGGAAACATATTTAGTCGTTCCAATTCAACTGGTGTTAAACGTCTTAAACCTCTGTCTGAAACAATCACGTGCTTAAATCTTGAAGGAGATTTTCCACCTTCTCCTGTAATTATAGTTCTTGAAGCATTATCTAAGGCATCAGGATAAATCATTCCGCCTTCAGAATAATTATATTTAAAACCTTCTTTAGAAATTCTTAAAATAGATTTGGAGCCTTTTAAATATTCCCACATTTCTTTTTCAGTGGTCATTATTTTCTCACTTCCGTCTTTTTCTAAAATAAATTTTGGGCTCTTTAGCTTATTATCTTGTATGAAGAAATCATCAGTAACTTCTCCATTTTGAAGAACATCACCTAAAACTGCTCTTTTTCCATTATAATTTGGCCTTGTTTTAGTAGTATATACTTTTCCTTTAAATAGTAATCCTGTATTTTGAAAAGGAGAAAGTTTTCCTTCTTTATTAAATTCAGTTGTTATTTCTTCTAAACTTCCTTTAATTTCAAATTCTTCAAGTTTATTTATTTTTTCTAATGGGAAAGCATTGGCAATTGTTCCTTTCTCTTGAAGCCAATCTTTTTTCTTTGATTTAGAAATTCTTTTATATACATCAGTTGATTTATGATATCCAATGATAAAAGTTCTTCTTCTTCTTTGTGGCATTCCATATTCTCCGGCATTTATAACGCGCCATTCTATTGCATAACCTAAATCATTTAAACTCTTTAGCATTACCGCAAAATCACGGCCTCTTTGTGATGCTGGCGATTTTAAAAGTCTATCTACATTTTCCAAAAATAAATATTTTGGTTTGTTTTTCTTGTCTTCTAAAATTTTGTGAATTGACCACCAAAGAACACCTTTCTTTCCTTTTAATCCTTTTGAGTTATGCAGTGTTGTTGCAACAGAATAATCTTGACAAGGAAAACCTCCAACTAATAAATCGTGATCTGGAATTTCCTCAATATTTCTTTTAACAACTTCATTTAAATCTTCATTTGAGTGGTTCTTTTTCCCAAAGTTCTTCTCATAAACCAGAGAAGCGTGTTGCAGTATGGTCGATGGTTCCCATTGGTTACTCCAGACAATATCGTAATTATTATATTTTTCAAGCCCAAGACGGAAACCTCCAACACCCGCAAATAGTTCAGCTACTTTTATTTTGTTATTTTCCATTTTCTTGAGATTTATAATAGTTGATTTTTTCTTCTGCGACTTTCAGTATTTCGGCAGTGGATTCTGTATATTTTAAACCTTCCGCAATTTTTTCTGAAAACCAATTAATAATTAACTGTCTTTCGGACAAATCGTAAAATTTCGCAAGTCTTACGATTTGCTCCATTGTCGGTTTTCTTTCGTTTTTCTCAAACTTGCTAATTAGAGATTGGTCAATATCCACTTCAGCCGCAACTTTTCGCAGTATTAGATTTTTTTTCTCTCTCGCACATTTTAAAGTGTCGCCTAATGTTTTCATTGGTCAAAATTGTTTTAGACTAATATTGTCCAAAAGTAAATATATTTTTGAGATTATAAAAGTTTTTGGTTAGGGAATCTTACTTTTTTTGCACAACAACTATTATAGCTACTGTTATTAATAAACTCCCAATCGTTCCAATCGTATTAAATATAGCAGATATTCCCTGCAGTAATATTATTAATACTATTGAAGCGATATAAAGCTAAGCTATGATTTTGGTTATTTTCATAAATTTTATTTTTTATAATTATCTATTACTAGGTATATAGGGTATATTTTACAGGGTGTCAATCCCTGAAAATGGTAAGATTTAGCACACCCTGCAAATAGGGCGTAGTCTGAAGATTGCATTAAAGTTACGGGTTAGTTTTCTGTTTTAAGGCAGGGTTGGGAGGGAAGTAACGTGTTTGTGCAAGAAGCGTAGGGTACTAAATAAATGGTTTCAATGTAGGTTATAACTTCACCATATCTAAACATTTTGTTTTTTTAAATTAGTGCTAATTGTGAAAATAAGGCTGCGGACTTCCGCAGGCAGAACTGCGGTTATCTACAGTATTCCCGGCTGTAATTAGAGTATTTTTAAATTTCTTATAATACCAATTATTAAAATCAAAAAAAAAGGTATCTTTAATAAATACCTAGAATGGAAAATTGGGGATTTTAGTTTTTGGAAACCAAATGAAAAAGAGCAAGAACTAATTGGACAGGAATGGTACGCGACTAAAAAAATAATTCAAAAAGGAGTTAAAATAAATAGGGTTAAATGGGGGGTATCATATAGCAATGAAAACAATCTACCCAAACAATCTGAAACTAACTATATCCACTTAAGACCTCATGGTAAAAATAGTTAATACTACGATTTAGAGTATCTTAAATATACCAATGGAGAAATTGAAATTACAAAACAATCTTTTTGGTTAAACAAAATATATATTAATTCACTTTTAAATGATTGCAAATGGAAAATAAATTTAAAGGAAGAGTAATTTTCTCTGAGAATTACCAGACCACTATAGATTCGATAAAATTAATCAATAAATCAGCTAGTAACCAGGCCACAATAAAAAAGATTAATACTGACTCTATTGACGTTTCTAGTGGTTCTGATATAAGAATTATACAAGGATATAATAGTATAAGTAAGGTTAATGAAGAAAATTTAAAGCCTCCTAAAATACTGTCCGCATATGATGAGTCCATTTTAGAACTAAATTCATTAGAAGGTAAGGTAAGATGTATAGCGCATAGCGCAGTTATACAGACTGCAGAAGAATATATACCCGCTGGATATGTAACATTAAAGTTTTACACAAAATCAAACTTAATTACCGCAAAATCTACAGAATTTTCTGATATAATTAGAAGCGAGGATATTAGTTCTGAACAAACGAAAGAATATGTTAAAGAAAGGGAGTATTTTTTATCAACAGCAGCTCCAAGTAATTCTTTAATATTAATTGATGGGCCAATGTTTTCTGGGGCTGCGACAAGTGGTAATTTTTTACTTATTGATGATCTTCTTAAAAAAAAATGTAGACCCATTTTTTTTGTTAAAAATAGTGAAAGTACAATTATTACGGAAAGATTTGAGTTCGCGAAAGGCTATAATTCAGATCTTCATTGGGCGTATTCAAGACTTAAAGAAAAAGAAATTTCACATGTGTTTGCGTATACCTCGAAAGATGGCAGAGGAAAGGCGATGTGTTTTATGAAAATCTATAAAAATAGAAGCCCAGTAAGAATTGAGTTTCCACTAAAAGCATTTGAAGAAGGCTGGTTCGGTGATGATGTATTTGATCAGATTTATTATCAATTTTTAGCTAATGGTAGTTCCAATAATATGCAACCTAGAATAATACAGATTGCTGAGTTATATGCTAGAGAGATTTTAAAATCAACAAACCTATATAAGGATGTTGAAAAAATGGGATTAACTAAGAGTATGAACGAAGAAAGAGGGTTTTAATTAACCCTTTAGTTCTTCAATTATATATTTATTTATATCAGCATTCATTTCACCTAATTCACTAGGCATTCTATAAGATAATTCCTTTAAGGCGTCATAAAATATGTCATTCACTATTAGTCTTTGTTCTCCATTAAAACCATCTAAGATTAGGTCTAATAAATATTTAGCATTCTTTCTTTTACCTAAGTCTAAATAATACTGATATTTCCCTTTTTTATGGTGTAATAATGTTTTACTTAAGTCATCGTGATTGGTAATAAAACTTCTGAAATTAGTGTTTTTACCAGCTTTCCACCCTACTTTTTTACCAAGACTTATGTCATGGTTTTCCATTTCTTTTTCAATAGAAATAAAGAAATTATGATAATTGTTCAGTTTCACTTGTGGTAAAGCTTCGGTATTAAAACTGTTTTCAAGATTATGAGCTCCGAAAAGTAATAGAAAAATACACCAAATTTTCTCTTGACTGTTAATGTTTAGTTTTTTTTCTTGCACAAAATTGTTGGAGTCATAAGCTATTAAACCATTTCTAAAGTCCCAATTATTTATAGAATAAAGTTCAAAAATCCCATTTAGTCCAATGAATACTCTATCACTGTAAATAGTGCTTCCTCTAATGATATATTTTTTATCAAAACATTCATTTAAGGCTTCTTTATTTATGTATTTCAGTTCATCAATTGATATAGAGCTATTTATCATGTGTTTGTTTAAGTTCTTATTGTTTAAAAACATTAAAGTCTTAAAAATATCTATTGATGTGTCATCACTTAAAAAATAGACTTCTTTAGTTTTTAGGTTTTCCTCTAAAGCTTCAGAAAGACTTTTATATAATTTAGTTAATAGTTCTTCCATTAGTAGTTTATAATTTTAATTCCATTAGAATTCGGTCTAGTAAATACCGCTAATACCAACCTGTTCTGTTCTTCAAGTTTTTTGATTGAATCGATTACTTTGTCTAATGCATTCTGTGCCATATTACCAATTTCATCAAGTAAAACAACAACGTATTTCCCTTCAACATTTTCTATTCTTTGTTTCAAATAATTTGCACTGGCTAAACCTGTAGAAACATCGTCTTTTTTAATTATTAAATTATCACTACAATGAAACTCTTGTTTCACCATATCATAAGATATTAGTTCTGCAAATTCACCATCAGCTCTTAGTAATTTATTATCCATCGAATAGGCAATAATTTTACCAGCTATATCTATAAATTGAATGTCTTCCACGTCTTTAAACTTAGACAAATCTCCCTTTTCAATGTTAGAAATTAATGAACTAAATTGTTTTGTATTAGCAATAATACTACTAATCATTCTTTCAAATAATTTAATCCTCTTTTTTTGCTGATCGTTAAATATTGATGAATTTTTAGAATCCTCTTTAGTATAGATTCTGTCGTTCATTCTTTTATCAAGTTCTAAAGCTCCTTTTCTTTTTTGCAATGATTTTATTTCTGCAGATAAATTTTCTTTTGATTCTTTTAAATTCTCGGTTAATTTACTATTAGAAACTCTTTTCTCAACAATATATTGTAAATCTGCAATTTTCTCTAAAGTATCAAGTCTGTTTAAATCATCGATTTCCATAGCATTAGCACAATTAACTTTACTAGTAGTAATTAAGGAATTAACTTTTTTAAGTGTGGCCTTTTTGTCTTTTAATTTGGCCTCTACGTCATAATATTTACTTTCAGTATTACTAACAAGTTTTTTATCACTCTCTTTTTTTAACTGGTTATTCGTCCTGAAATATTGTGCAAAGTAGCCCTTAAGTGGTTTTAACTCATTTCTAAAAAAGTTTCTCACTTCATCATAATTCTTTATTTTATGTTCATTAATAATAGCTTCAAGTTGGGTTTTTAGTGTAGATGAATCAACGGTCGTTGCTGATTTTAAAAGATGGTCAATATTATTTTCCATTAAACTTTCTAGCAGAGTAATAAACTCCCTATAAGAATTGTGAATGATGTAAGATTTATCATTCTTTTTTTTCTCAATAAATAATAATATACTATTTTGAATATAATCGATGCCTCTCATGAACCTATCTTGTTCGGTGCTATAATTTTCTGCTGAGAAAATATCTTTTATTTCTTTTTCTTTTATATTGTTATAATGTCTAAAGCTTGTCATATCTTCATTTATCATTTCAGATATTTCGATATCTTTATTAATAAACCTGATTAATTTTGCTATTATATTTCTAAAAGAAGCTCCTATCTGGGTTAATTCTAAGGCATGTTGTTTTATTTTTAACTCATCCTTTTTTTCAATTCTTTGTGGTTTTTTTAGTAGTTTAAATGCAGCTGATAATTTAAAAGACTCAGATTCATTTTTCGTTTTAATTGTTGAATAATTACTTAATTGCTTTAAATGGAGTAGAATATCTATTTCTGATAATATCTCTTTTTTAAAGTCTAATTCAAATATTTTTTCTTCTATTTCAGCTTCAAGTTTTAAAGATTTAGATTTATGAAGTGCAATTTTATCTTCATCTCTAACACTGTCAAATTGCTTTGTAACATCATTCAGGTGCCTAGATATTTTATTAAATTTGGTCATTAAATTATTGTTCCAAATGCCTAGGTCTTTAATTACAGCATTTAATCTTTCACTTGGGTTAGAAGGAACATCATATATAACGGATAAATCTTTGTGCAGTAAATTATAACTAATTGGTGCTCCTCCATCAATTTGTATTAATTTACCTCTTCCTTTTCCTTTACTTAAAGAAAGTTGCTTATTGTCAGGTAAAACTAAATCGATGTTATAATTTAGATTATAAGATTCTTGATCATCATACCTTGAAATAGAATCTTTAATTGTAGGGAGTATTCTGTCACTATCAAGCTTGTCAGCATCTAAAGCGTATGCAATCAAATTTAGAATAAAAGTTTTTCCATAGCTGTTGTCTGCAGTAATTTCAAAAATCTTTTTATCAGAATTTACAATTGGATCTATTATTTCTTTACGTGGAGTGTAGTTCGTGTTTTCTCCTATAATTTCTAAATTATATTTTAAAGTATTCATTTTTCATTTTTTTTTTAACTACTCCTTATTATTTATATAATCCACCTCCGTAAATAATAAACTTTTTAAAGGTTTTGAAGAATCTTCATTTGTAATAACTTGTTCAGATTCATCTGCGTTAGTGTTAATCTCTTCACTTTTAGTATTACCGTCTTCTTCTAATAATTTTTTAATGATGTCTTCATTATTAATATCTTTTGCATCAGTCAAAAACAATTCTTTTATTAGGTTTAAAATGACTTTATCATCTGTAGTTTGCTCAAAATCTACATTCAGTATATTAAAAATTCCTTTGTTGTATTCATTTTCTTTATTTATCATAGCACACCTGATTTAGATAATGGAAATTTAGCAAGTTTAAGTTGTGGTAGCCCGTGTATATTAGTTACGCAATACCCAGCCTTCATAGATTGTATGTCATCTGGACTAATCCCATTAATTTTTTTATTAAACTCATCAGTCTTAAACATCAGCTTTGTATTTATTACGGATGTCAATCCTCCTGGAATATCATTAATATTTTGTGATGAAAAAACAACACCAATTTTCTTACTTCGTCCAACTCTGCATATTGTATCTAAATCTCCTAAAGCATTTTTTGATGCAGAGGATTTGTAAAACTGATGTACCTCATCTATAATAATTAGAATAGGTATGTCATTATTATTATCGGTTTTTTCTTTTACAATTCTATTTAAAAGATATCTGAGTACTATTGAACCAAATTCAATACTTCTTGCCACATCTATAACAGTCATTTTACCTTCTTGTAAAATATCTTTGGCATCTATTTCTGCTCCTTTTTCATTTTCGAAGTATTTATTGGCACTTCTTAATCGCCCAATCATTGCATTATATGTTGATGGATTAAGGCTAGTAGTTCCCTCTCGTCCAGCAACATCAAGGGTGTTATAATTATTATCTTGTTCTCTGGAAGTTTCTAATAAATCTAAAAAGCTTGAATATTTTCCAGATGGGTAATGTTTTTGCCAATATCTAAATATGTCTGGTAAAACTTGAGAAGCTAGTTCAGTTAGGTTCTCCACAATACCTAATAATGCTTCAGGGTCTATTTTAGTAGCATTTAACGTAATCGCTTTACATGGCCCCGTAACGCCTTGATTTGTTAATTGCTTAATGTCTTCATGCGCACTATAAAGAATTTCATAATTATTGATTCCCTCAGCTTTTTCTCCTAAAGAATCCCATTCTCTATTTACTTCAGTGCTATTAATTGAAGAAGCTTGATTCATTTTTAGAAAATCAACATCTTTTACGTTAATTGCAAGTACACAACCGTACCTATTTATACCATCTGATTTGACTTTATTCTCTACAAAGTGTTGCGCTAAATATTTTGTAGCCACCGTTTTACCTGAACCTGTTTTACCTGTTATTTGAATTTGATGCCAATATACATCCTCAGGGATTCTAATTTTAACGGGGTTCTTATCGATGTCATTTATCTTTTGACATCTAGAACTGTGAATAGTAGCAGGAAAAACATAGGGCCCATGATTATTTTCAGAATCTGTAGCTTTTAATATTTCTTCTTCATTTGAGAGCCTTGCAATTGCTTGGGGTCTTATGTAGTCTACGAGGCCATCTTCTCTTTCAACAATATCACAAATTCTGTGTGCTGTTATCTTGTTTTTACATTCTCTATCTGCCTCCTGAAGACCTAAATCTAAATCTGCGAGTAAAGGGCTTGGAGAGTAAATTTCAGTTTGTTCACTTTCTTCAACTCTAAGAACAAAGCGGCGATTATCATTTTTGTTTGTCAAAGACATATCTACTGTCAAGTAACTCCCTTTGGGTAACAAACCTGAGCTTGCAGACCTTTTTGAGGTTAATACTATTTTTCCTGTTTTTTCATAAAGTACTATCCAATTCATTTTTTTTTCTAAATTTAAAATATTTACTCACACCAAACAAATAAAATTGGTCGTCTATAGAGTTTTTAAAAATTTACATCATTTTAATCTAAATGATTTATTACTTTAATTAGATGCAAATTACATGAAATAGATAATATAGGTTTGCATAAAGACGCAGTTGAAATTGCGGGATACCGCAAAACAACTCTTTTTGTTTTAAGCTTTGTAAGTTTAAATGTAAAATATAAAAGTGTACCTGTCAATCCCTGCATTCAGTATGATTTAGGGATCCCTGAATATGGTATTTGTGGATTTAAAGTTTAGTATTTTTTTTGTTTTTTAAGAAAGGGTTGCGATCGGTTTTTCAGAGCTAGTAGTTTAGAGCTATCAAATCGCCTTTCAACTCAAAAAGTAAACATTTGAAAATTTAAGAATTAACAAATGTTTTACATAGAACGGGAGTCACTGCTTAAAACACCCAACCAATC
>Ga0209384_1001809_pt1 | contig 10672 bp, 9 predicted proteins | sample CoawatmetaG05DNA_FD_187511 | JGI IMG/M metagenome (GOLD analysis project Ga0209384, IMG submission 187511) | Marine microbial communities from the West Antarctic Peninsula - Coastal water metaG058-DNA (SPAdes) (version 2) | ecosystem: Environmental > Aquatic > Marine > Coastal ... | reverse complement strand
CTTATAATTTTGCTCGCTCGCCATAAAATTTGATTGTTTATAAAAGAATAAATAACAAACAACACAAACTAAAGACGCACACAAATAATGAGCGCCTTTCAAAACCTCGGAGTGCCTTGTGAATACAACCCACCAACGATATCATTTGACTTGATGGAAATGATTGGGAAGGAAGTCGCCTACAAGCGTGAAGCGGATAAGATTCTAGATAACTACAGCAAAGTATTGGTGGAGATGATCTGGGCTACCGAGGACATGTGTGGCCATGATAATTCTCTTCAATATTTCAACGAGATTCCCATGAGAGACGAAGATTTGGACTTTTGGTGTCCAGAATACGAAAAACAAGATAACCAGTTGTTGAATTCACTTAATAAAGAGACATAAATCCTTTATTATCTGTAATAACTTTAATATCTTCACCTTCCATATCTGATTCATCTTCACTTTCTTCTTCACTTTCAGTTTCATAATCTTCTTCATCTATCGCCTCAAAGAAGTCTTGTAAAACTGAGAGCAATTCTAATTTTTTATTTTGTTTAGCCCAAATCATTGCGTCTTCCATTTGACTTAATATATTCATTTACTTCCCTTTACTTTTTAAAAGGTTAGTAGCAAAATTTAAATCCGTTTGAATATTCTTAATTACCTTGTAAATTACGGCTGAGGAATTCCCAACATTTGCAAGACTTCCATCGGGTTCTAATATCTGAGTTTGGATATCTGTGATAGTTGTTGGATTCGTTACAGTGAATACTGCTCCTCCTCCACCATCATAATTTATAAAATCGTCCGCAGCCGAATATTTATTGATAACAGCAAGAACTGGTAAGGGATTCGAACTTAATAAATATTGAGAAGTCCCTAGAATATCGGATTTAATCAACATATATCCCCTCAGGGTTTTCCTTGGAAGATCTGTTGCCTGAATAACTGTAGAATTCGTTTGGATAACCGAAGGAGCAAAATAATCTTCGCCTCCAAGAGATATTTCACTTAATGCGAGCGTATTGTAAAGATTTACCCCATATCCATTTACAGGATAATTTATAGAATCCGTAGAGGTAATTAGTGAATTTGTTGTTGTTCCTGATACATTTATTGTTCCATTATTGAATCGTGTAGTAATTGGTTTCACATCACTAATATTAGGATTAAATTGATTATATGAAAATCCTAAAATACCCCAAAGAGAGTCTTTCCACACTGTTTCACCTACACCAAAATCTACGATATTAACTCCAGAATGAGAATCATAAATCTTAAAAGGTTCTAAATTTAAATTTAAGGGGATCTCATGTCCCTGGTGGGCATTCACTATATCAATTGTGCTATATGGTCTCATGGATGGAGACCAAGTATCATAATGAAGTTGTTTATTAATTTTATAAACAATATCTGACGCCTGAGCTGAAGGAGAAGGAGAGAAAAATGTTCCTGTATCGGCAGCAGAAGATCCAGCATTTGCAAAATTACCAACTCTTTCGGGGGTATGTAATCCCGATAATTCAAAACGATTCTCTACTGTATCAAAATTCATTAGAGGACTTGTTGCCCCAGAATAAGTTATATCTAATAAATGACCTTGAAAATCATATCCAGGATAATATTGTTTATTTGAATATCCATTATTCAACATGATTGCCGCATTTCCGTAAGCATTGAAATGATAATCATATCCTATTTTTGTATTGTTCAAGATATTTCGGTCAGCCCCATCAACATTATAATAAAAAGCATCTGGAATCCCACCAATAGGAGCAGTCACAAAAGCAATAGTATTTCCAACCTTTTTAGCAAATCCAAATGCTAATGTTTCATTTGTATCCCCGTTATAATTTTCAGGTGATAAATGAGAAGAATTATTATTAAAATGAATGAATATTGGATGTGAAGATTTATCACCCATTTCAGATGCAACTAGATAACTCGTATTATACATATCGTTCCCCAAAGGAGCAAGGCTTACACCCTGAGTATAAGATCCACCCATATGAAGAAAACGAGCCTCTTCTAAAAATGAACCATTTAAAGAAGCAGAAGTAGTATTATGAGCCGCATATTTACTGAAATCTGTTCCTGTTCCATTTGTAATTAATTCGGGATACAAATCATGCTGAATAGCAAAGAGATCCCTTAATTTTTCTAATACTGCAAGAGACCAAGTAATATTTGTTATTATTTCTGTGTTCCCAGCCGCCTTACTCATTGAAGGAGTTATAAAATTACCATGATAACTAAATGTCGATCTCCCTTTTTCTACTAATTTTGGTCGTTTGAATCCAATGTAGCCATATGAATTTAAATAATCAACTGAAGAAGCATTATAACCACCAGATCCTGTATCAGGAGGATCACCAATTGGAACACTACCATATACAGTCGCATTAAAAAATTCTTTATTTGTGGATCCATTGAATTTTGTGGTTCCAGAAGCAGGAAAGGTCTTGTAAAAAGATCCATTTACCATTAATGAAACTGGAAATTCTGGATCTCTTCTATTTTTCCTGAAACGATCCATTTCTATTGGAGTAGAGGTTGATACTAATTGATCCGTTATTTTTCCAGCAATATTGGAAGGACTATCATATCCAGCATCTACATGAATTGTTTTCTTTTCTCTATAAATATCATAAGGATGACAAGCAGGATCAGAATAACTCGCAGGATATCTTGTCCAAGTTTTAATATCGGCATCACTCCTTGAAGATCCATTCCAAATAATATCTTTCATTTTAAATAATGTAAATCTTTCATTATTATTTCTTATTCCTCTTGCAGTTACTCCTCCGTTCGTTCCAGAGGCATTTTTATATCCATGCTCCTTCACTTGCCAATCTGGACTATACACATGCGAAGCATTTTGTGTATAAGTATTCATTCCTAAAGGAGCTCCGTCGAGAGAAGTCCAATAAGAAGAATTCGTATCCCAACCGGCATATGAAGCTCCTATTGATAATGTTGAAGCATTCCCAAAATTACGAGGAAGTGTAATATATCCCTCACCATTTGTATTTTTGTAATATTCTATCACAAATGAAGCCTCATTATCTCTTAAAAATAATTCCTCGTCAATTGTTTCAGAAGTCTCATTACCATAAGAAGTAGGTGAATCCTCATATCCAACATAAGAATTATTTGTGGTCTGTGTGTATGATATTGTTTTTAGAGAATTTAATGGAGTTCCTTTGAATTCAATAACAGATCCTCCAGCCCCTCGTTCGGAAATATATGCCGAATTTATAGACACGGAATCCCCTATATTTAACTTTAATCCCGACGAAACTTTATTCGTAAAGATCGCAGGATTGCTGTCTCCAAGGGCTGACCCATTTACTTCTTCAGAAGTAAGACGATTACAATCCAATAAGATAGTTTCTTGATATGAAGTCATTTTCTATAATGAGTTCTATATTTTATTTAAGAATTATGGATTAATATTTAATTAAGCAAGTTGTGTCTGGACGTATCCATCAACGAGCGTTGTCAGTTTTGCAAGCTCAATCCAAGATCTTTGAGTATAAGCAGCCTCAGTGCTGAGACTTAAATATTTGTAATAAATCTCAAGACCTCTGGAATTTACCCGCTCATTGCGGTTTAGACGGAAACCAGCCCAACCAAAACGACCCAAAAGACCAGCTCCCGTTGTTGCCCCTGCCTTTGTTCCCTGATTCTGGACATAACCCATGAATTTCTTATTAGTCAGAGCAGTGCCTTCAGCAGAATATTCCTCACGAGTTACCATAGGGGGGACACCCTCAGCCTGAGCCGTATTATGAAAATGACGAGCAGAATTTACAACATCTACCGGGTAAAGAAACCGATCATTGTATTTGATATTGTAAGTCGTAGAACCATTCTCACCAGCAGTTGATCCACCAACATAATTTACTTCAGGAACCATTGCGTGATACTGATTTAAGATACATTTATCATCAGCACCATCCGATTGGAGGCCAGTAATTACTTTTGTAACAATACGATTAGCACCTCCTAGATTACGGATCTGAGTTGATCCCGCAGTCGTCGAGGAAACAGAAACCTTGGAATGACGATAATCAAAATGATTTATAGTAATAACACGATTCTGTTCAGCATAAGCATCCATCATTTCTTGTGGGTAGTAAATATAATCAGCGATGAATTTTACCTGAGTAGTGTCAATACTGTAATTCGCAGTAGCAACTCCAGAAGCAGAACAGGCACGACCTATTCCTAGTTTAGGTTCAAAAGTTAATTCAATTGATACCTGCTCTTTCATCATGTAAAGTGGAAGTTGTGTTTGCTTCAACATTGGGAACAGATCACTTAAAGCTATCTGAAATACAGGACTGTTTTTAATATTAGCCCAATCATTTACTTCAAGATCTCTATGAACCGATCCAAATGTATCATCATATTCCTTACCATTAGATAAACCATATCCCTCAGCCTGAGTATCATTTTCATAACCACCCGAAGTAGTCGCAGTATCGTCTGTTAGAAATTCGTGTGAAATACAACGACCAGACTGAACCTGCTCACGCTGTTTCTGATGTTCGTTTGAGATAAAAAGAGATTTGTAAGCAGTCAGGAAATTATAACCATCAATCTCTTGAAGAGTTTTTGTTCCGACTTTAAGAGCAGCACGTTGAATTAACGATGATACACCAACATTAGGAGGGAAAAAACGATCATTTGCGTCTGGATTTTCTAAAGCAAGTGTTATCTTAGAATGGGAATGTAGGATACCCTTATTTAAAAGGGTAAATCTGCAAAACGATTCACTGATAACGACCGGATCAGTCATTGAAGTTTCTACATCAGTTGCTGTTGTCGTATCCATCGGGGAAACTCGGAGCAAATCTGGGACATTAGGAGGAGCCGATTCTCTTTCAACCATAGTTTCATCATTAGTCGCCATTATTTATAATGATGAAAATAAAAAAAATAAAATTAAATAAAATATTTTTAAATTATGATTATTTACTGAAGGACTTGTAATCCTCCCGGACCGAAAACTAAAGTATTCTTCGCGTGACAGAAAAGGAAGAAAGACTGCGGTGAGTCAGTCGTCAAACCAAGAGCCATGTTTATTCCGAAATTAACTCGCGAGAAATCAACTCCATTATCAGAAATATTATCAAACGCAACTCCAACACCAAATCCAGAACCTCCATCAGCCCAGAATTTATCATAAGTTGAATCATTCGAAAGACGAGTATTCACCGAATTTAACTGAGTTCGTTTGATATCAGCGAATTTCTGAATAGCATCCATGTAATGAAAGATTAACTCAGGATCAATTGTTTTATTTGAAGCATCCGCCTGCTGAAGAGTATTAATATTGTAATCAATCGGGAATTTTTCACCATTACGAGTGAAGAATAGTTCCGTGATATCCGCACTTGAAGCATCAGAGTTGGTAGGATATAAAGTCGCAAGACCATCAAATGTCATATTATTAATATGCGACGAAGGAACAATATTCGCAAATACTCCCATTACCCGTGAAAGACCTAGTTGGAAATTTATAATACCATTCGCGGAATTTATTGTCTGATAATACGAAGAAATGGAATTGTATTCAAATGTTCCAGAAGGTTGGGATTTCATTTTTGTCATTACACTCGGCTCAGGCTCCATTAATTCAGCAACCAGAGAAACTTCCGAAAATTCATAATAACTATCAGTGATAGACGCAGAAGTCACCGAAGCCGAGTGGAACACCTGGGAGTCCGGTGCTAAATGAAGTTCTATCAAAATTCCACCAATAGATTCCTCCATAAGGGGGATCGGGTTTCGTCCATTTAGAAGTCCGCACGGTAAGGGCATACAGAAAGAATTAGCAGTTCCAGATCCAGAAGGAATATTAACTACAGACTCCGTTTGAGCCTTGAAATTAGGAAGAATTAAAGATGTTTCATACTGGTGAGTCATAGCATCCTCCTGAGAATTTGTTACAGGCAAGTAGGAAGCAAGAAAACGATTGTAATGGCGTATGCTCTCTATTGTCTGACCTGTCCGCTGAGATTTAATAGTTAAGGTATCAATCGTAGAATAAACTCCTAATTTATTTGACATCTGTAAAGGACTAGTCGCACTCGTCGAAAGCGAAGCAGAACTTAATCGTGCTAAAAACTTACCACATAATCTTACAGAGTTTCCTAGAAGAAGTCTGTCCTGTTCTCCTAAAATAAATTGGATTACTGGTTGTCCGTTCCGATAACTGATGGATCCATTTGCCGTAACATTTGAAGGCTGAATTTCTACATTGTAATTGGTGCTCATACTTTTATAAGAATAAACTTATAAAAAATTTAAAAAGGAAAATAAAATTTATTGGGTTATCTATCTTTAGACCATGACAACGATACCACCATTCTTGATTTCCATCCGACGAATATGAGAGCAGAAATTCATCCACAACTTATTCTTGACAGGAGCAGTCGCACCAGTGTAATTTACCTGCAAATTAAAGTCTTTACCTCTTGCGTCATAAACAGAATTGCGTCCAAGAGCGAGTGCCCTCCCGATAAAGAAATTGTCCTGGAATGCTAGGAACGAGAGTGGCTCTATATCAGACATAGCCAAACTTTTCTCGGCCTCAATCAGCCACTGCTGGGAAATAGATGTCCGAGACGAAATCTTAGAACAATCAACCTTGCGACTTGGATTAATCTTACCATCATAGATCAACTGATAATCTTGGATTTCATCCGCAATACCGACCAGTCCAGAACGACTTGATCTATTTACTTGATCACCCGATTCATTATTAACCAAATAGGTATTGGAGCACGATAAGGCTTGACGAGCAGAATAAACGGTTGCGTCAGTAGGGACACATATAATCGCAGTCGCACGACTTTCAATTAATGGAAGACGAATATTCGCAACTAGATCCCCCGCTGTTTGAGAATATCTGTAATTAGTAAAGGAACGATAATCATAATTGATAGTTCCACCTTCCTTCATCATACCGAGCATAGATTGTTCATAACCAGTCGGAACTTGAATCTGCTCTACTTGCATTTCAACGTCTGAAACAGTGAAAGTTGGGCTGTATCCAGAACCAGCATTCTCAGCGGTTTGATTGACTATGAAATAACCATTCGCCGGAATGATACTTTCACCCGTGTTGTTCGTGATAGACGTATGAGTAACCTTTATTTTAGATGTTCCGTATGCCGCACCCGAATAAAATTCTAACTGAGTAACCGTTCCAGATCCAGTCAGGGAAGTATTAGTTCGGGAAACAAAAGCAATTTGTTGCCCAACAACCAGTGGGCAAACAGGGAGAGAAGTCTGATTGTTATCTTCACTTAAGAAGAAAGAAGTGGCTGCTGCCCCATTTATCCAGGATCCGCTAGTTGCTCCCGTAGTGTCAGAACCATTTAACGAATGGAATACAGGATTGAGTCCTAGACGACGATTGTTGTTTGTGCTATCCAATTGACGGAAAACTCTCTGGCTGTCTTGTAGTAAAATTTCAATAAATAAACCATCCGTTAAAACTGTTGGAAATACAGCATCATTTGTGAATAGTCCCGTTTGAAGCTGTAATTCACCTTTGATAACCTTGAAATCACCCGAACTGGAAGCAGAAAGAGTTGCGTCGTCGGTCGAAAAAGACGCAGTCTGGGAAGTATTAGCCAGGATTTTATCAAAATAAGGATTGGAAAATACATTACCAGCAATCGTTTTGGAAGTCCCCTGATTACCCCGACAGGCAGAATCATAACCAGTCGCACCATCGGTTAGGACTCTCTTATTATGTAAATTCTGATTCGTTTCATAATCAAACTTTAAAGCAGTTAGAACATCATATCCTTCCAGTTCCTCAAGAAGGGCAGTTTTTCTCCCAGTGAATATTCTCACCGAGCGGATTAAACTGTGTAATCCAGTCTCCGCATCCAACTGAACACGCTGAACCATGCTATCAGCCGTAGCAGTAGGAAGAGCAATAGAAACATTGAACTTTAACTTGGACTGAGATAAATCAACAAATTTGGAAGTTGGAGGGATGAAAATATCAATTTTACCACCCGGTCTGTAATTTAGACCATTTTCTGAGGGAACCGAAACAGAAGTCTGACCGACCTTTACTTTATCACTTGAAACAAAAAAAGAAGACATTATTTTATAAATTTTCAAATAAAATAATTAAGTAAGAGTAAATTTAAAAAGTATCAGATAAATTAGAAGGAACCAGATCCAACTATCTGAGCCTTTACCGATATTGGAGCAGAAGCAACTAGTCCTAACGCAGAATAAGTTGGAGTAACTATTGTAGATTTCGGAACAGGAGGTTTTAGTGTTTTTGAATCATCACTTTTACGATCACTATCCTTCACAAGATCATCTATTCCATCAATTGCTCCACCAATTAGAGAACTTATTCCTCCTAATACTTCTAACGGAGGAAACGCAGTCCCCATTAAATCAAGAGTTGCTCCAGCCATTTGAAATGTATCACCAAATTTCTGAGCTGTATCGTCATTACCATAAAAACTTTTTCCTTTTCCAAGATTATCAAAACCCTTTACTAAATCAGTTACACCACCAAAATCACCTAATGCTTTCGCACCTATTTCAGATACAGTCGTTAAACCAGCCTCACCGACCTTCTCCCCTAATCCAGCAGCACTCAATCCTTTTTTTATAATAGTAGCCGCTCCCGATGAGGTTTCTATTTTTCCACCAGTCTCAGCTATTTTTGAGGCATCCGACGCAACTTGTTCCGCCACAGCAGGTTTCCCAGCCCATTGACCTATTAAAGATTCACCCTGAGACTCGACAGCAGGGGTGGGAGCAGGTAAAGGATCACCACTAACTAATCTTTTTACTGTTGTTCCTATTGTATTTAATCTAGATTCTTTGGAGGCTTGTAAATATCCTGTAAGACCTTTGGATCCAATTCCCTGAACCGCTTCAACTGTCCCTATTCCAGAGTTTAAAAGACCTTCACCCGCTTTACCACCAAATAGAGTTCCGGAAATATCTTCATTTATTTCATCTGTTCTTACTTTTCCTTTCTGATCTTCCAGGGTCTTTCCATAATGATCAAGAGCAATCTGATTTTGAGACAGAATTAAATCATTATGGTTCCTTGTCCGAGCATTGAACGCATCACCTTCCGATAACGCACTTGAATATCCTGAATATTGCGACATACTTTTATAAAGATATTTTTATTTTAATTTTAATCAGGAATTTTATTTTCAACAGATGAAGGTTCAAACATTAATTGATTCCCATTCGCTATTTGCTCCTCAAAATTTCTAAATGCACGAGCTGGATTGGATTGAAGATCTAAATATAAAAAATCATATTGATTCTCCGTTGCCTTGTGATATATCTGTTCAAATTTGGTCTTCCCACCAAACATCCCATTATATTCGAGACTTATCTTCTCGAGTTCAGACATGTTTTGTAAATTCATGCATATGAAGGCATTGCAATTATTCCTAATCGTCGGCCCCAGAGCTTTGAAACTTTGAACAGATATTGCTAATAAACCAACACCATAATGACGAGACCGCGTTACCAGTGAATTCAAATAAGATGATCTTTTTACTGATCCTAAAATATCGTCAAAAAGAAGACCAATAAATGGACGATCTTCATCTGAAAATTGTTTCTGTTGTGTAATTATTCCTCCTAAAATATGATCATCATAACCAACATAAGTATCACAAGCTTTCTTCAAAAAACGACCAGTTTCATCCTGATCAATGGTATTACTCATAATCGTTACATTATCATGAATGTCTTTATAAAAATCATCCCTTAAGAGAAGATTGCTCAGTAATACTGTCTTTCCGCTTTTTGTGGGAGCTACAAGAACCATAATACACGGGAGATCCGGTAAATTATCATGTAAGATCTTCTTAGGTGGAGGTTTTGGTAAAGCCTTCACTGGATAAATAATCGGAACCTTTGGTTGTTTTTTACTCATTATTTATAAGAGTTAGATTTAATTTTTAGAATTTAAATAAATTCATCTGTTTTGCGTGATATGTTTGTGTCTTTACACATTTATCTTTAAATTCGCACAATGGATAATTATCTAAGGCGACGGGGTGATAGCGATATTGATTTTTTATACATCTTTTTTTTATCTTATTTTTGCTCGGATCCCTCATAAATTTGTATCCATTTGAACAAAAAACAAATTTATTATCCTTTAAAATCTGTCCGAAATAATTAAGTATATCTTCATCTGTCCAATGTTGGATAACATCTTTTATAATAATTAAATCAAATCCCTTGGGAATATAATCTTCTCCAATAACTTTGTGATCAAATTTCACCTTTTTATATTTTTTTTTATTTTCATCAATGACACTTTCCACACAGTCGACTCCCAAATATTGTCTGTCCCCAAAATCAATATGCTGTGTAAATTCCCAATCACCACACCCAATATCGCAAATAGTTTTAATATCGTAATCTTGGAGAATATCTTGTATCATTTCAATGTATTTTTTGTTATTTCTTGACATTTTGGAACCCGTTCCACTTCCTCCTCCCCAGATTTTTTTATCATATATTTTAGTGAAAGATGCTTCTGCTCCGCTTACCATTTATAATAATTTATCATAAAAAAATTATGACATACAACTTTATAAGATTCATAAAATTCATTGAAAAAATTGCCTCCAAGGATCATCTTGAATTGTCTGAGGTT
>Ga0209384_1001807_pt1 | contig 10685 bp, 6 predicted proteins | sample CoawatmetaG05DNA_FD_187511 | JGI IMG/M metagenome (GOLD analysis project Ga0209384, IMG submission 187511) | Marine microbial communities from the West Antarctic Peninsula - Coastal water metaG058-DNA (SPAdes) (version 2) | ecosystem: Environmental > Aquatic > Marine > Coastal ... | reverse complement strand
TAAAATAACTATAGCTTTGGGTGGAAATTATGATAGAAAAGGATATGATGTTGAAGTAGAAAAAAGATTAAAAAAAGCTGGAATAACAAAAGGATTTCAGCTACCACAAGGGATTGATATAATGGCGGACTCATCGGATATTGGAGATAATGGATATACTAAAGCTCAACATGATATACGAGGTGGAATTTAGTGATTAAATTAAAAGACTTATTAGAAGTCAGTCCTACTGGCAATATAAAAGGAATGAAAGGTGCTACTGGTTTTATAAAACCAGAAGAGTGGGAAGCCAAAAAGAAGTCATTAAAAAAATCTATTGAAAAAACTACTGGTTATCTACTCATAGAACGAATTGATTACACCGAGATTGCAAATACAATAATAAAATCATATAGATTGAAGTCAAAATTAAAAATGGGTGGTGGTAAAAACTTCGGTGAATATGTACCTGAAACTGATACTATAACTTTACGACCTTCCTACACATCAATTAAAGAATTTTTAATGACTATATTACATGAAGTAGGTCATGCACTTGATGCTAAAAGATTAGGTGTGAAAAAATATATAAAAAAATATACACAGGCTGGTACAATGGCAAATTATAGTGGACTTCACGTACATGATGATAACAAATGGGAAGAGAAAGCGGAGAAGTTTGCTGAGAAAGAATTGCATAAATGGTTATAAAAAATAAAATTGTATTTGAGCTTTCAACTTACTAATTATATAAGGTTACTTTATAAAACTAAAAGAAAAGAATAATATATAGCATGAAACCACGTTCAGCAAAGAATAAAGGTAAACGGTTACAAAACAAAGTCAGAGACTTAATCCTTGAAAAATTTAATACATTAGAACCAGATGATGTTCGTTCTATCACTATGGGAGATAGTGGAGAAGATATATTGTTATCTCCAGCTGCTAGAAAGAAGTTTCCATTTAGTGTAGAATGTAAGAATCAAGAAAAGCTTAATGTATGGTCTTCATTAGAACAAACAGAAACCAATAGTGGTAAACACATACCTTTATTGGTATTTAAAAGAAACAGAACTAAGACATATGCAGTCTTAGAATTTGACAAGTTATTAGAATTATTAAATGAATAAAATAGTTAATTTACTAAATAGAGTTTTAAACTCCAAAGGTACTAAACTTAAAAAACAAAATGAGTTTATGTATTGGTCACCGTTTGTTACTCACCATAAACCTAAATTACAAGTAAATATACAGAACGGTAATTGGCACTGTTGGGTTTCTAATATGGGTGGTCGTAATCTATTTCAGTTATTCAATAAAGTCGGAGCTTCTCACGACCACTTTGATGAATTAAAAGAATTAGTAGATGAAATTCCACGCTATACACGAAATGTAAAAACAGACAAGGAGATAGTTAAACTTCCAAAGGAATATAAATCACTTTGTAATGGTGGTGATAGTATTGTAAAACGGCATGCTTTGAGTTACCTATACAAACGTGGAATTGATGATAGTGATATACTAAAATATAATATTGGTTATTGTGATGAAGGTTTGTATTCCAATAGAATTATAATACCATCATATGATTCAGATGGTAAATTAAATTTTTTTGTAGGTAGAGACTTCTATGATGGTAATATGAAATATCGCAACTCACCAACTTCTAAAGATGTCATTGGATTTGATTTACTGATTAATTGGGATGAACCAATTATTTTATGTGAAGGTGTATTTGATGCAATGTCTTTTAAAAGAAATGCAATACCTTTATTTGGTAAAACTGTTATGGATACTTTAAGTAAAAAAATAATTGAATTTAAAGTAAAAGTTATATACTTATCTTTAGACCCCGATGCTATTAGTGATGCAATCACTATATCAGAAAATTTTATTAATAATGGGGTTGAAGTAAAGATGATGCAATTTGATAAAAAAGACCCAAATGAGATTGGTTTTAAAAAATTGTTATATTTAATTAAAAGAACACAAACTACGAGGTTTTCAGATTTAATGAAAATGAAATTAAATGGCACAAGAAAAAAACATATGGAAATTTAATGATGATGAATGGAAGGTTCATGTTAGTAATAAAACTATCTGTGAAGAGATTTACAAAAAGTTTAAATTAAAACAATCTACCATTTATTATGAAACGGGTATCTTATCCGAAGAAACATCTTGGGATGTAATTGTGCCCAACAAACTGATAACTAAAGTTAAAAAGTTATTAAAGGAAACTACTTGATAGAACCAAAAGTTGTAAAAGTACCATTTCGTAAATTAAAACACATCCACCACATTTCAGACATCCAAATTCGTAATCTTAAAAGACATACAGAGTACGAAGAGGTATTTGAACGCACATACGAACAGGTAAGAAAACACAAAGATAATGCTGTAGCTTATATCGGTGGTGATATAGCACACTCTAAGACAGATATGTCACCAGAGTTAGTAGATCAACTCTCACGACTATTTAAAAATTTAAGTGACATATGCCCTACCATTATTATAGCTGGGAATCATGATTGTAATTTAAACAACCGTTCTCGTATGGATGTACTTTCCCCAATTGTAAATAACTTACGACATCCAAATTTACATTATCTAAAAGATACAGGTGTGTATACATTTGCTGATGTTGATTTTGTTGTATGGGATTGTTGGACAGCTGAAAAAGATTTTATAGAATCCAAAGACGTTGAAGGTAAAACTAAAATTGTTTTATTTCATGGTACTGTAGATAGATGTGAAACTGATTTGGGATATAGATTACCATCGGATGTTAAAATTCATAAGTTTGATGGTTATGACATGGGGTTGCTTGGAGATATTCATAAAAGACAACATTTAAATAAAGAAGAAACTATTTCGTATTGTGGTTCATTAGTTCAACAAAATCATGGAGAAGGATTGAGTCATGGTTATTTACTATGGGATGTTCCAAAAAGAAAATCAGAGTACATAGAAATTCCAAATGACTATGGCTACTATACATTGGATATTGATAATGGTATAGTACCTGATGTTACTGATATGCCTGAGAAGGCTCGTTTACGAGTTAGGGTTTCAAATACATCTGCTACCGAATTGAAAAAAGCTCTTGCAGTAATTCATGAAAAACATGGAATTGAAGAGATGTCAGTTACAAGAACTGATTCTTTGTATAACAATGAAAGAGTTCGTAATAAAACTATACACATCGGTGACATAAACAATACAGATGTTCAATATCAATTAATTGTTGATTATCTAAATGCAAATCATATTGTAGATGAAGCTACTTTAATAAAAATTAAAAATATAAATGAATCTTTAAATCAAGATTTACCAGAAGAAGAAGTTTATAGAAATGTAAATTGGAAATTAAAAACATTAAAATTTTCTAATATGTTTTCTTATGGAGAAGATAACGTTGTTAACTTCACCAAGTTAAATGGTATTGTTGGAATGTTTGCTCCAAATGCTCAAGGTAAATCTTCTTTATTAGATGCATTATCTTTTTGTTTATTTGATAATTGTAGTAGAGCTTTTAAAGCAGAGAATGTTCTCAATAATAAAAAGAAAGATTTTTATTGTAAAGTTAATTTTGAAATAGATGGTCAAGATTATTATATAGAACGAATTGCTAAAAAACAAAGAAAAGGTAATGTAAAGGTAGACGTAGACTTTTACACTATGGATGATACTGGTGAAAAGGTTTCTATGAATGGAGATCAACGAAGAACTACAGATGTTAATATTAGAAAAGTAATTGGTTCATATGACGATTTTATTTTAACAGCTTTATCTTCTCAAATAAAAAATTCTGTATTCATTGAAAAAACTCAAAAAGAAAAGAAAACACTTCTTGCTCAATTTATGGGTTTGGAAATATTTGATAAATTGTGGACATCAGCACAAGATGAAATAAAAGATGTTGCGGCAGTATTGAGAAGCTTTAAATCAAATAATTGGGAAGTTGATTTACATGATATCAAATCAGGTGAAAATGAACTACAAGAACGTGAGTTAGAGTCAACAAAAGAACTTACAGAGGTTCAAGATAAGAAGAAGTCTGTGGAAGGTAGTATTATAAATTTAACAAAAAAATTAAAACCAACAGATAAATCAGTTGAGGATATAGACAATTTAAAAGAAAATAAAAATTTATTATCTGATACGTTAAATAATATTGATAGTGAACTTGGTGAAGTTGATATGAGGTTGGAAAAGGCTACCTTGTTATATACAGAACTCAGTACTAAAATTAAAAATCATAAAGACGAAAAAACTGAAGAAAACTTTGTCGAGTTGGAAAAATTAGAAAATACTAAACGAGAATTTGAAATTGATTTAGATAAAATGAAGATAGAAATTCGTGCTAAGTTGGATAAGATAGAAAAACTTGGTGATTTGGAATGGGATGATGATTGTGACTATTGTATGAGTAATCCATTTACTCTTGATGCAAGGGAAACAAAAAAGAAATTGGAAGTTGATAAGGGTATTTTTAAAAATCACATTGTAGAATTTGATTCCATAGATGAAACTATAAAAAGTTTATATCATACACGAGAAAGAAAATCTAATTTGGATGATGCTATAAATAAAGTACAGAGGGTATCTACACTTAAAAATGAAGTGGAATCTAAAAAAGTTTTATTGGGTGAAAAAAAGAAAAATGTACTACACCAATTGAATTCAATAGAAGAAAAAATTATAAAATATTATGATCAAGAAAAAGACATAGTTTATAATCAACAAATCGAGGCTGAAATAGAAAAACTACAAATCAGTAATACTGATTTAGAACATCAAGTGGATACCTTAAATAAAAAACTAACTGCGTTATATGGTGAGTTACAAGTATTGGAAACAAATCGTATGGGTATATTATCCAACATCAAAAAAGTTGAAGAGTTGGAAGAAAAATATACAGCATATCAGTATTATTTAGATGCTGTAAAAAGAGATGGTGTTCCATATGAACTGATATCTAAAGCTTTACCAACTATTGAAGGTGAGGTCAATGATATTCTAGCTCAACTAGTAGATTTTCAAATATTATTTGAAATGGATGGTAAGAATATAAATAACTATATTGTATATGATGATGATAACACTTGGCCTCTTGAACTGAGTAGTGGTATGGAGCGATTTATCTCTTCATTGGCTATTCGTGTTGGTTTGATCAATGTATCTAATTTACCAAGAAGTAACTTTCTTGCTATTGATGAAGGTTGGGGAACTATGGACTCGGATAATTTAAATTCCGTGTATAGTTTATTTCAGTATTTAAAATCACAATTTCAATTTACATTAATTGTATCACATATAGATTCTATGAGGGATGCTGTAGATACTCTGTTAGAGATAAAAAAAGAAAATTCTTTTAGTTCGATAAAGTTTGAGTAGTGTATAATATTTTCTTTTTACATTTTTCTTTTATGAGTGTTTCTATAAGAGCATACATTTTGTAACCATGATCTTTTGAATAATCTTTAATCATATCACGATATTCTTTTCGTATTTTTATATTTACAAATTCATTTTTCATATAAATAAATATTAAATAGATATTTTTTAACTACTTTTCACATCTTTTTTTTTATAAATTTATTTATTAAATATTTATCTATATAATGGAGAACATTCAATGGGCTTTATCCCACGTAGAAGAATAAAAGAAAATTTAGCTGAAGTCGATGTATTTATAGACGATATAGATAACAGTATATTTAAGGTATTTGAGGTACCTGATACAGTTGTACAAGGTCGTTCCGCTTTTAAAATATTTGGTTCTAATCTTTTAAGATCAGACACTCCACTCAAAATAGAAATATTAGATAAAGCTGGTACTCCAGTATGGACTCAACCAGTTATATACGGTCAAGACGGTTCACCTAAACTACCATATAGATATATAACAATTGAAGTTTATCCACCACCGATAAATATACCTGGTGAAGCTGAACTTGTTATCTTAGGAGAGCTAGCAGTAAATACATTTCTAGGCGGATCTGTTCCTGATGAATTTAAAGAAACTTACAATGTACGATATCGCAAATTTATAAACATTGATACAGAAAAAACTATCAATGAACAACCAATTTTATTTTATAAAAAACCAGAAGTAGTAGCTACAGAATTTGTATCAGCTCAAAAGTTAACAAATGCACCAGTTACTAGATTTATTAGTGGAAGTGAGTTAGGTGGATCGGTAAATTCAGATATAAAAGGTAATACTTTCGTGTCTAATTCTTTTTCAAATACACAAACTAAAATAAATGATAAATCCGAGTCACCAGCTGGTGATTTAGCGTCACAAGCTAATCTATGGAAATATAAAACCGGACTTTACAAAGAAAACAAAGTTCTTAAACGTAGGGGTTTAAAACAAGAGAAATCATCACCTGAAAAACCACAGATGAGTATTCGCTCCAAATCTGATAAATTTATATCAAAAATGGTTGGTAGTGATATTACTATTAAAAATATAACCTTACCAACTGCATCAGCTGTAGAACTGAGTGGTCTTGATCCAGCGGTGGTATCGATAGAAGAAATATACAATGCATTTACATTTCCTGATTTTACGGGTAAAGTACAAGATGTAAGAAGTGATAAAGAATTAATTTTAAATAAGCCATATGCTGTAGAGTTTATCGATCCAACATCAGCCGATAAAACACCTAAAAAAATATTTACTGATATTGCTGATGACAATGCTGAATCCTTTGCAGATTTTACAGCTTCGTATACAGATTGGGAAGTACCAATAACTAGTAGTTATAGATTTGATTCTTTTATAGACTTTACAATAGAAGATATGAGAACTTTTAGTGGTGATGTGTATAGAGTAAAGATTTCAGGTGGTAGTGATAGTTCACAAGGAGATTTTCCTGTACTATTAGATACAGTCGTAGATGCACCTGAATTATTAGTGGATACGATATCACCATCTGGTGTTTTACGAAGTGGGTATTTTATAGACCAAGACCACATAGACAAATATTGGAATACATTTGGTGGTAATAATAATACAAATCAATTAAGTGCAAACTACACGATGTCTCTTGCTGATGGTATATACCTGTCAGGTTCATATGAAGCTTTTAATCAAGTCGGTAGAGTTGATTTGGATAATACCTATTCTTTTACAATTAAAAAAGATGTTTCGTATACTATAGCATTTAATGCTAAGGGTAGAAAAGCAAGTAAAGATGACATAGATGGTACTTCATATGAAAGTGCTAGAATGTTTCTACATCTTTCAGGTTCCAATTTAAAAGATTTTAGTGAATCTGATATAGAACACAAATCTTCTTTTGGAAATACAATCACAAATGAATTTGGACAACCAGTTGGTTTAGAAATAGGTGAAAATGATCCAATAGAAACATTTAAAGATTTTGGGATAGTAAGTCATACATTCACACCAAATTTTAAATTAGATAGAGTAAAAAATACAGATACAATAGTACAGATACGAATACATTCAGGTGAATGGATCATAAGTGATTTATCTTTAAAACCAGCTACTAGCACTGGATTTTCACCTGACGAATTTAAATGTAGAGTTCCAATACCACCAAATACATTAAGACCTGATAATTTTGATTTTTTAATTGAGTATTTAGATATAAATGGTAAAACAGCTGAAACATTAACTTTTTTAGATAATGTTCCAATATCTGGTTCAGCTTTAATACTAGAAGGAACTGATAACCTATTAACTGGTTCTTTATTCATGGGTAGTAAAGCTGGTGAAGGTATAGAATCAGCTGGAGCTAACTCTGCATTTATTAGATCAGTAGGATATAAAGGATTTTTAAGTGCATCTAATGCCACGGGAGTAAATAGTGGATTTATGATGTTTAGTGGTTCTGTTCTACCTGATGAATCTGATGATTATAAAGGTGTTGGGTTGGAAATGGTTGCCAATAGTGCAAGTTATTTTAAATTTAGAAGTGATCCAAGCGAACTCGATATCAGAGCTGATGCATTTTTTATTGGAAATGAGGACTCAGCATTTGTAAGTGGTTCACAAGGTAATATAGAAATAAGTTCATCAAAATTTCACTTATCACCAGATGGTGATGTTGTAATGAACAATATTACAGCTTCCAATGCTAATCTTAGTGGTAAGATTACTGCTACAAGTGGTGATATAGGTGGATTTAAAGTAGAGGGTGGACAACTTTCAAGTGGAGTTGGTGTAAACTCAGTTACTATGAGTGGAGATTTAGGTTTAATAGCTATGGGTACTGGTTCCAGTTTTAATAAAAGTAGTATGGCTGGTGGACTTCGAATGGGATTTGATACTGATGGTCAGTTTAAGTTTGCATTGGGAAGTGCTGGTTCATTCATTCACTTTGACTCTAGTGGTGTCAGTATAAAATCTGATAGTTTTGATGTTACTGCTTCTGTTGCTGATATCAATGTCGATCAATTTGGATTAACATCTACAAACCTTGTTATATCTTCTAGTGGTCAATTTATAGCAGCAGGTTCAACCGTACCTAGTGGTGTAGATGGAACAAATAAAGGATTTTTTGTTAGTGCAGAAGATAATCAATTATTAATAGGTGATGCTGCAGGTGGTCATTTTATATTTGATGGTACTGATGTATCAATAAGTTCATCAGCTTTCTTTCTAGGAAATGCTGATAATTTTATAAGTGGTTCTAATACCAACTTTGAACTGTTTAGTTCAGGTACTACAACGTTAAGTGGTAGTGAAGTAAGAATAGAAACACCAAAGTTTTATATGGGAGAGGAATCACAATATATAAGTGGTTCGGAAGGTAACATAGAAATCAGTTCTTCAAACTTTCATTTACAGGCAGATGGTGATGTAGTGATGAGTGGTCAAATTACCGCAACTGCTGGTGCAATAGGTGGATTTGAAATAGATACAGATCAAATAAATTCATCTAATGACAATATAATATTAAAATCAAGTGGTCAAATAACGGCATCCGCAATACAACTTACTGGTGAAGTTAATATAATCGGTGGTAGTGCAAAAGGTCAATTGGATACATTAGGGGCTGAAACTGCATCTATTAAAGCAAGAACTGCTTCGTTTGAAAGTTCTGTAATTTCTATAGGAGCAAAAACATCTTCATTTGCTGGTTCTATAGTTTTAATAGGACAGAAAACATCTTCAATAGATGAAAATGTTATTAAATTAGCAATTGCTACTGGATCATTACAAGCAGCTACTGCATCATTTGAATTGTCTATAGGAAAATTAGGAGTGGCAACTTCATCGATAGCTGGAAATGTTACCGCAAGTAAAGCTGCAGCATTAGTCACATCTTCTTTATTTAATGTTAGTTCAATAGCCTCAAGTTCACTTATTGCGGCTGGTTCTGTAGTATCAGCTTCATTTATAGCAGCTGGTTCGATAATTTCAGGTTCGGTAATATCAAAAGACCTTGCAGTTGGAGCCATGACATCAGGTTCTGCTAAAACTGGTTCCTTTGAAAGTTCAGTTACTTCATTGGGTGCTAAGACAGCATCATTTCAATCATCAGTCACAATTTTAGGACAGAAAACAGCATCGCTTGCAACAGGAATCACAGCAGCTGGAGTTGGAGCACAAGCATCAAGTTCAGCAGTTCAATTACTTAAAGAAGCTTCTGATGCCGTATTTTCAAGTTCATTATCAATTATAGGAACTAAGACAGCTTCACTTGCAGACGGAATAACTAAAGTTGGAGCTAGTGGTGTAGCATCAGCTTCATTATTTTCAATATCCTCTGTAGCCTCAAGTTCATTAATATCGGCTGGTTCTGTAAGTTCAGCTTCATTATTTTCAATATCCTCTGTAGCATCAAGTTCACTTATTGCAGCTGGTTCTGTAGTATCTAGTTCATTTATAGCAGCTGGTTCAATAATTTCAGGTTCGGTAATATCAACAAATATTTCAGCTGGTTCAATAATTTCAGGTTCGGTAATATCAACAAATATAGCAGTTGGTTCGGTAAAATCTGGTTCTATAGTTACTGATAAATTAGCGATAGCAACTGGTTCTTTACAAGAGGCAAGTGCTTCACTTAAATTAAATGTAATTTCGTTAGCAGTACAAACTGGTTCACTTTTAGCAGCCACTGCATCACTTGCAGTAGGAATAACCGCAGCTGGAGTTGGAGCACAAGCATCAAGTTCTGCAGTTCAATTACTTAAAGAAGCTTCCGATGCTGTATTTTCAAGTTCGTTTTCAGTTATGGGAGAGAGAACTGCATCATTAGGTATTGGTGCAGCCAGAGCTACTGCATCTATTGATGGGAGTGGAAACGTAACTGCAAATCTAACCGGTACAGTTGGTGGAACTGCAAATGCAACTGTATTGTCAGGAGCTGCAAAGGGTGAGGCAGCTATTGATGGAAGTGGAAACGTAACTGCAAATCAAACTGGAACAATAGGTGGAGTAGCTAATGCTACTGTTAGGTCAGGAGCTGCAAGGGGTCAGGCTGCTATTGATGGAAGTGGAAACGTAACTGCAAATCTAACCGGTACAATCGGTGGAACTGCAAATGCAGATGTACGATCAGGAGCTGCAAAAGGTGAAGCTGCTATTGATGGGAGTGGAATTGTAACTGCAGCTGTATCTGGTAATTTAACTGGAACAATAGGTGGAGTAGCTAATGCTACAGCATTGACAGCAGTTTCAAGAGCAAATGCTGCAATTGATGGAGATAATAAAATTGTAG
>Ga0209384_1001801_pt1 | contig 10715 bp, 10 predicted proteins | sample CoawatmetaG05DNA_FD_187511 | JGI IMG/M metagenome (GOLD analysis project Ga0209384, IMG submission 187511) | Marine microbial communities from the West Antarctic Peninsula - Coastal water metaG058-DNA (SPAdes) (version 2) | ecosystem: Environmental > Aquatic > Marine > Coastal ... | reverse complement strand
TCGCAATTAAATCTACCTGAGAAGGCGTAAAATTGGAAAGTCCGAAATTTATAATTTTACCTGAATCTTGAAGTGCTGTAACGGCTTCTGAAATTTCATCTGGCTGCATTAACGGACTTGGCCTGTGCAGTAAAAAGGTATCTAAATACCCTGTTTTTAAATTTTTTAAAGATGCTTCTGCACTCGAAATAATATATTCTTTCGCATACTTATAATGTTTGATTCTGCTACCTCGCTCTTCATTAATTAATTGAATTCCGCATTTAGAAATTAATTGGATGTCTTCTCTTTTGATACCACTATCTACAAATGCTTTTCCAAAACCAGCTTCTGTAGTGTAATTGCCATAAATATCTGCATGATCAAATATCGAATTTCCGTTTTCTGTACAAAACTGAATCATTTCTGTTTGCTCTTTAGTAGAAAACTGTCTGCCCCAAGCTCCCCAAGACATGCAACCAATAATTATTTTTGAATCCATTTTTATTTTTTATTTAAAATAGTTGGACTTGCCTGCGCCGTTGAATACACTACTAAATCTTCAATATTTACATGGTATGGTCTTGTAACCACAAAGTGAATAATATCTGCAATGTCTTCTGCTTGCAGTGGTTTGTATCCTGCATACATCGATTTTGATTTTTCTGAATCTCCTTTAAAACGAACTTCTGAAAATTCTGTTTCTACCGCGCCAGGATGAATGGCAGCAACACGAATGTTGTGCTTATTCAAATCGATTCTCATGGCTTTGTTTAGTGCGTTCACGGCATGTTTAGATGCGCAATATACATTGCCATTAGGATACACTTCTTTTCCTGCAACAGAGCCAATATTTACAATAAAACCATTGTTTCTTGCTACCATCTGCGGAAATATTGCTTTCGAAACATATAGTAATCCTTTTACATTGATGTCTAACATTGCGTCCCAATCGTCAATATCTCCGTCTTGAATGCTAGACAAACCGTGCGCATTGCCTGCATTATTAATTAAAATATCTATTGTTTTAAAGTTTTCTGGAAGCGATTTAATAGCACTCTCAACTTCGTTTCTTTTCGAAACATCAAATTGTAGTGTGGTAACCTCGGTAAGCTTACTTAATTCTTGTTGTATGTTTTCTAAACGATCTGCTCTTCTTCCGCAAAGGATTAAACGAATGTTATTTTTTGCAAAAATTTGTGCTGTCGCTTTTCCAATTCCAGAGGTTGCCCCGGTTATAAATGCTGTTGGTTTCATTTGATTGTGTTGTTATCTTTAGAGTGCTGTCGAAAAACAATTAATTAAATAGCTAACTGCTCCAGAACAGACATGGCGTTAATGGTACCTAAAACTATGAAAACTAGGGGTTCTTTTTCGCTGTAAAAAAGATACTTTTTCATCAATTATTAACAAAAAAAAACCGTCCTCCTCAGGACGGTTTATCTTTCAATTGGTTTTTAAGAAAAACCAATTAAAATCAACTAACCAAACTTTATTTTAAACTTCTTCTATTCTTTATTTCTCTTTTTACTTTAGTACGTTTTCTATTGGAGTTCCTTACTACAGACGTACTATTTTTAGTTGTTTTTTCTTCCTTTAAGTACTCTATAAAACCTCTACCCTCAAAATCATAGGTAGTTTCAGAGTTTACGTTGTACAAACGTATTTTTCTATCATTTAGAACCTGCAACTCAAACTCTTCAATATCTCCGCCATCATAATTTAGTGTTATTATCTTTAGATCTTGAAACCCCAAAATATCAAACACTTCATAACCACCAACGTAGCTCCAATTTATATCTGCAACTTGCGTGCCAAAGTTGTCTTGTGAACTATAAAATGTTGTTATATTTTCTGGAGTAAATTGTAAGTAGTTCTCAGCATCAAAAGCATTCGCAACACCACCTTCAGTAAACGTTTTTTCCCAAGCACTGTACTCTTGTAAAAAATACTCTATGTTTTCATAAAATAACTTGTCATAATCGAAAGTATCTCTTTGATAACCTATTAAAAAATAGGTAACATTTTGTCTATAATTATAAAGTCTTATTTCATTTGAAGAAGTAACCGTAACCTCAAAATCATTGTTACCATCTATATCGTGTCTTGTTTCTAAAACTCCAGAAAAAGTATCATACGTTCCTACGTCTATTCCCAAACCGTCTCCTGTAAAACCAATATCTACAATGTTATTGTTTGCATATAAGATTCCGTTTAAAAAAGACAACGTAAATGCCCTTGAAACATAAGGAATATCTCCATTACCTATTGTTCTGTGATAATCTACATACCAAAGGTCATAGCCAGAAACAACTTCTTCTAAAGAAATTTCGTTGCCTCTAAGGTCCTCTTCAAAAACGGTGGTACAAGCACTTAAAAATGCGCCGGTCATAAAAAGAATGCAAAGTAGTTTTAAAGATTTCATAAGCTGTAGTTTTAAGATTACACGTATCAATATTCAAAATACGTGCCAAAAATAAAACCGCTAAATAATAGCGGTTTGTGTATTTGTAAAAAAGTAATTCTTTAGCGTTTATTTATAGAGGGAAAAGGCATTGATTGTACTTTACTTATATTTTCAATTTTAAAATACAGCGTTTTTACACCTTTTTTATAACTGAGTACTGCCTCATTTTCTTTCAGTTCAAAAGGAAGTTTTTCTAAATTAGGCACCCTGTTTTCTAATTCTTTTCTAGCATCTAAATCTAAAATTACATCTCTTTTTTGGGTTGCTGAAGTTGAAAAGTGACCGATAACTTGGGTAAACCCATCTTGCATAGAAACTTCTGCTTTGGCAACTTTCCCTTGAAAATACAAGGCATCAAAATTAATTTCTGAAGTGTCCTTTAAATGCAGCTCTAGCTTTGTTCCGCGAACTCCCGGCTGGCCACCAACCCAATGATTATAAAATGATTTTTCTACTTTAAATGTTGGGTTTTTAACGAATGTATTACTTCCACATTGTGAAAGACCAAACAAAAGAGTTAAGATGAATATAATTTTCATGATTTTCATATACTGATATTTCCTTTTATGATTTCAAATTTTATGCCAAGATAAAATAAAATCCGCTTCGGGAAACGGATTTTATTTTTTTCAAATCAAAAAACTATTGTTTGCTGCCCATAAGCAACAATTCATTGACTAAAATCTCTGTAACATATCTTTTTTCACCCTCTTTGGTGTCATAAGATCTATTGGTTAATTTGCCTTCTACTGCAATTTCCTGCCCTTTGTTTACATAGTTTTCTACTACGTTTACAAGACCGCCTTTGATGACGATGTTGTGCCAATAAGCGCGTTCTACTTTGTTCCCTTCTTTGTCTTTGTAACTGTCATCTGTTGCCATAGAAAATTTTGCCATTTTGTTACCATCTTTAAAGGTTACTATTTCTGGCTCTTGACCTAATCTACCAATTAACTGTACTTTGTTTCTTAACGTATTCATAAGATAAGTTTTTTAAACACTTTTATTGAAGTGCACGTTTATAATTTGTTTTTTGTCAGTTTGTTTGACACTGCAAAGTTGCGACACCTTTCTAGCTTTATTCGGTTACAAAACAATTACTTTCGGTTGTAATTGTTTGTAGTCGTTTGTAATTAGATAAATTATAATATATTTGTATCATGGAAACGAGAGCGTGCTTAGAATGTAAAGACCCTTTAAAAGGTAGAGTAGATAAGAAGTTTTGTTCTGATTATTGCAGAAATGCACATAACAACAGCGTAAATAAAGACAGTAAAAACCTCATCAGAAACATTAACAATCGACTTAGAAAAAATTATAAAATTTTATCTGAATTAAACGTTTCTGGTAAAACGAAGGTAACAAGAACCAAATTATACGACAAAGGTTTCGATTTTCAATTCTTTACGTCTATCTATAAAACCAAAACAGGAAACACCTATTTATATATTTACAATGAAGGATATTTGGCTTTAGAAAACGATACTTTTTTATTGATACGAAAAGAACGGTAATAAATTCACTTCAATGCGCATGTATAAAACGTTGCTACTTCCAAGTATTTCCTTTTACTTTTATAGCGGCTTTTAAAACATCTTTCTGACTTAATTGACCAATTAGCTTGCCGTTTTCAGTTACAGGAAATCTTCTTCTGTGCGAAGAAATAAACTTAAAAGCAGCGTCAAAAATATTCATGTTTTTATCTATGGTATCTACAGCTGTAACCATATACTTACCTACTGTATTATTGGTGTCAGCGGGCATGTTGTAATATTTACTTTCAGAAATATGTTTGATACAGTCTGTTTCAGAAATAATACCAATCAACTCATTTTTAGCGTTTACAACCGGTCCGCCAGAAATATTAAATGCAATTAATTGCGCAATCACATGGTCTAAAGAGTCGTCTGACTTAAAGGTTATTAGATTGGTAGTCATATAATCTGAAACCAGAATCTGTACCTCTTCTTTTGCCTGGTTGGTTTCTCTTTTTCCTTGAAAGCTTTTAATTCCCATAATAATAGTTGTTTAGTTTGTACTAAAGTTAGCTTATTTTCCTGACCCTTTTTTATTTTTAATACAAGTTTTTTTATTTCATACATTTATAAAAAATATTTTACGCGATGAAAAGAGTCTCTACCATAGTTTCCGTGCTTATCATACTAAGTGTTATTTATTGGAGTTTTGCCGATTTAAAACCTTCTACAACCGCCACCTCCAAGAGCACTAGACAGACAGCGTTCTCTTTAAATAATGCGCTTAACCATTTAAAAAATATTAGCAAAGAAGCACATTATGTAGGCTCTGAAGAACATAAAAAAGTACAGAATTACATTGTTGCCGAATTACAAAAAATGGGTTTTGAAACTGAAATCCAGATACAAACCGCTATTAATAAAAAATGGTTTGCGGCAACCACCGCAGAAAATATCATTGCAAAGTTAAAAGGAACCGGTTCAGAAAAAGCTTTGCTGTTATTAACACATTACGATTCGAATCCGCATTCTTCTCTAGGTGCAAGTGATGCCGGCTCTGGCGTGGTTACCATATTAGAAGGGTTAAGAGCTTTCTTGGCGAGAAATGAAACCCCAAAAAATGATGTTATTATTCTAATTTCTGATGCTGAAGAGTTAGGTTTATTAGGCGCTCAAGCATTTGTAGACAACCATTCTTGGACAAAAGACATCGGTTTGGTTCTAAATTTTGAAGCGAGAGGAAGTGGTGGTCCAAGTTATATGCTGATGGAAACCAATGGAAAAAACAGCAAGTTACTCACTGAATTTTTAGCCAGTAAACCCAATTTTCCTGCAGCAAATTCTTTAATGTATTCCATCTATAAAAAATTACCAAATGACACAGATTTAACTATTTTTAGAGAAGATGCGAAAATTAACGGCCTCAACTTTGCGTTTATTGGAGATCATTTCGATTATCATACCGCACAAGATTCTTATGAGCGTTTAGATAGAGAAACACTTTTACAACAAGCAGATTACTTTACAACTTCTTTAAATTATTTTTCAAACTCAGACTTAACCAACTTAAATTCAGAAGAAGATTTTATCTACGTAAACTTTCCGTTTATAAAACTGGCCACCTACTCTTTTTCTTGGGTTTTACCCATGGCAATTTTCTGTGGAATTATTTTTCTAATCCTATTGGTTTTTGGGCTTGCCTTAAATAAAATTGATATAAAAGGCACTCTTAAAGGTTTTATTCCCTTTGTAGTTTCGTTAATTTTATGTGGTGGAATTTCTTTTGGCTTATGGCACATATTACTAAGCATACATCCGCAGTACAATGATATTTTACATGGATTTACCTATAATGGCTACCAATACATAATTGCTTTTGTCTTCTTAAATTTGTGGTTGCTGTTTACCATTTATAAACGAACTTCAAAAGAAGAAAAAACAACCAATTTATTGATTGCACCCATTTTCTTTTGGCTGATTCTTAATTTTATAATAAGTGGTTCTTTGAAAGGAGCTGGCTTTTTTATAATCCCAGTTATCAGTGCACTCTTCATTTTAGCAATTGCTATTTTCTTAAATTTAGAGGAAAAGACCAAGCGAATTTTGTTTACAATTTTATCCATACCAACGGTATACATTTTTGCGCCAATGGTAAAAATGTTTCCTGTTGGCTTAGGCTTAAAAATGCTCTTTGTGAGTGCTATTTTTATCGTCCTAGTTTTTGGATTGATGGTACTTTCCTTTCATCAAAAAAAGTCTTTTTGGACTCAGAAATGGGCTGGGTTTTTAGCCCTTGCCTTTTTTGGTATTGCAACTTATAATAGCGGATTCTCTGTTGATCATAAAAAACCAAACAGCCTTGTTTATGTTCAAAATTCTGATACTAAAACCGCCTATTTTGGAACCTACAACACTACTTTAGATAGTTATACCGAACAAATTTTTAAAGGAGAATTTACAGAAGGTGGAATTGAAAATGCAGAAACCAAAAGCAAGTACAATACGCGTTTTAACTATGCTAAAAACACAGATTATAAAGCAATTTCATCTTCACAAATTAGAACAATACTAGACACAGTAATTGGAGAGAAACGTTTTATAGAGTTGACAATTAGCCCAGAAAGGAAAATAAATAAACTAGAGTTTTTAACCAAATCAGCCTTAAATTTGTATCAATTTAAAGTAAATGATGTTTTGGTAAATGACGGTAAAAAATACGGTGTAAAAGGTGGTACCTTTTTAGTATACCAAATCGGTAATAGTGACAAAGAGGTAACGCTTTCTTTCTGTGTAAAGTTAACGCAGAAATTAGACCTTATTTTAAACGAGATTTCTTACGATTTACTTACCAATAAAAACTTCAACCTACACCCAAGAGCAGCAGATATGATGCCTATGCCCTTTGTAACAAACGATGCCATTATTATTTCTAAAAAATTAAAGTTGTAACAAAGAAGGAAGGTTTTCTACCTCTTAAATTTCGGGGCAAATGTGCAGATTCTTAATTGACGCTGTCATTAATTTTCAAGATGCTAATGTACTACACAAAAAAAGCATCTTGAAAGAATCAAGATGCTTTTAAAACTTATAATCATAGGTGTTTTAGTCTATTTCAGAAACTCTTAGTGTATTTACCATACCTTTTGCCTCAACGGGCATAGAGGTAAGATTAATCATTAAATCCCCTGCTTTCACAAATCCTTTTTCTTTAGAGATCTTGTTAATATCTACAACCGTATCATCTGTACTTAGGTTTTTATCATAGTAAAAAGCTTTTACGCCCCATAGTAGATTTAATTTCCCTAAAATTCTCTTTTCTGATGAAAATGCTAATATTTTAGATTGTGGTCTCCAAGCAGATATTTGAAAGGCTGTATAACCACTATTTGTTAACGTAGAGATGGCAGTTGCTTCTATATCATTTGCCATTAAAGCAGCATGGTGACAAATAGACTTTGTTATAAACCGATCTGTTCTAATATGCGGTGCTTCATGCGGTACCTTAATCATTTTAGAGTTTTCTACCGCTTTAATTATTTCTGCCATTTTTTGAATTACTCTAATTGGGTGTTTCCCAACAGAAGTTTCTCCAGAAAGCATTACTGCATCTGCACCATCCATAATAGAGTTTGCAACATCATTTACCTCTGCTCTTGTAGGAACAGCGTTGTCAATCATTGTTTCCATCATTTGCGTTGCAATAATTACAGGAATTCTTGCTCTTTTTGCACGTCTTACTAATTTCTTCTGTATTAAAGGAACGTCTTGCATCGGTATTTCTACTCCTAAATCTCCACGGGCAACCATTAATCCATCACAATAAGGAATCAAAGAATCTATATTTGCAACCGCTTCTGGCTTTTCAATTTTAGCAATTACAGGAACTCTGTAATCAGAATGTTCATCTATTAAATCGCGTAACATTCTTAAATCTTCTGGTGTTCTTACAAAAGAAAGCGCCATCCAATCTACTTCTAAACCTAAGGCAAAAATTGCGTCTTCTTTGTCTTTTTCTGTTAAAGCTGGTAAAGAAATTGCGGTGTTTGGTAAGTTTACTCCTTTTTTTGAGTTTAAAGGACCTCCTACAATTACTTTTACAACTACTTCTTTGTCTTTATCTGTAGAAATTACTTCAAACTTTAATTTCCCATCATCTACCATAATCTGTTCCCCAACTTTTACATCTTTTGGGAAACGCTGGTACGTCATAAAAGCCTTCTCTTTTGAACCAATACACTTTTCTGTTGTAAAGGTAAATAAAGCTCCGTCTTCTAAAATTACCCCGTCTTCCATAACGCCAACACGTAATTTAGGACCTTGTAAATCTGCTAAAATGGCAACATTGTAACCATTTTCTTCGTTAATTTCTCTAATGGTTTTTACCGTCTTTCTCACATTGTCATAATCTGCATGTGAAAAATTAATTCTAAAAACATTTACACCTTCTTTGGCTAAGCTTGTTAGAATTTCTTTAGAGTCTGTTGCAGGACCAAGGGTTGCAACTATTTTTGTTTTTTTATAATCTATCATATTAAAATATTAAAAAGTCCTTCGACTTTAAGGTGTTTTTATCTATTGAATAAGAGGTTATAATCTGTTCAATATTTTTAATTTTATTTACTGCCTCTGCTACAAATTCAAAACCTATTTCTCCAGAAATTTTAATAAAGAAATCTACTTTTTTCTTTTCTGGTATTAAATATGTTTTTGTTTCGGTTGTTAGCAGTAATTCGTTTGATTCTGTTTGATTTTCTCTTTTAAAACTATTGGCTATTAAAAACCAATCAAAGTCGTATTTTTTACTAAAGAAATTATAGAGTGAAAATGATGCCATCTTCTTACCACTCTCGAACTCTAAATTCTTTTGTGATTTAGAAAAATGCGTGTTTAAGTTTTTGTTTAGTAGATACGCAAGTTTATAGTCTTCTAATGCTGTATGAATGCCTATTAAAGAATATTCTTCTTCACAAAAATCTTCTAAACCTAAAGCATGAATTTGCATACATTTTAAATTTATTCTTAATGTTCAATCTTGCTAAATTACTAATAGTTTGCGAGTATTCTAAGTTATATTCACGAAAACGTTATCGCTTTAATCTAAAGAAATCTCTTTTTGGAAAGCATAATACACTCTTTTTGAAGCTTGTTCTTCTGCTTTTTTCTTAGAAGTAGCTCTTCCTTTGGCAATTTGGGCGCCATCTATACTTATTTTAACACTAAAATGCTTTACAGGGTCGTTTCCTGAATCTTCATAGGTATCAAAACTATATTTCTTCTTTTGCTTTTGGCACCACTCTATAATTAAACCCTTGTAACTTGTAATCTTACCCTCTAATTTGGCAATATCTACATAAGGAACAATGACGTTCTGATAAATAAATTTTTGACAGAAATTATATCCTTTGTCTAAATAAATTGCGCCTATTAAGGCTTCAAAAATATTACCGTGAATGTTGTCACCAACGTTTGTTTGATCAATGTTACTCTTTACAAATCGAATTAAGTTCAAGTCTTTTCCTAATTCATTTAAGTGCTCTCTGCTAACAATTTTAGAGCGCATTTGGGTGAGATAACCTTCTGAACCACTCGGAACTTTTTTATATAAATACGCAGCAATTACAGATCCAAGAATAGAATCTCCTAAAAACTCTAAACGTTCATAATTGATAGGATTCCCTTTTTCATCTATCATTTGAACAGATCTGTGGGTAAATGCCTTTTTATATTTATTGATATTTCTCGTAGAAAATTTGAGTAATTTTTTTAATTCGTTGCGCAATACTTCATCTTCTTTCGAGTGAGATTGAACTATTTTACGAATAAAATTCATATACTATTCATCTATTTTCTTAAAAGCTACGCATGCATTGTGCCCTCCAAAACCAAAAGTATTACTCATAGCAACCTTAATTTCTCTCTTTTGAGGCTTATTTAAGGTCAAGTTTAAATCTGGATTGATGTTCTCATCAAAATTTTGATGATTAATAGTAGGTGGTACAATACTGTGCTTCATTGCTAAAATTGCAGCAATAGACTCTATAGCACCCGCAGCACCTAATAAGTGGCCGGTCATAGATTTAGTAGAGTTGATGTTGATATTCTTAGCATGGTCTCCAAAAACAGCTGAAATTGCTTTCAATTCTGCAACGTCTCCAAGCGGAGTAGAAGTACCGTGTGTATTAATATGATCTACATCTTCTGGTTTTATACCAGAGTTTTCTAAACAGTTTTTCATTACCGCAATTACGCCAATACCTTCTGGGTGTGGTGCTGTAATGTGATAAGCATCAGAAGACATTCCGCCTCCAATTACTTCTGCATAAATTTTTGCGCCTCTTGCTTTGGCGTATTCGTATTCTTCTAAAACAAGTGCTCCTGCACCTTCACCTAAAACAAAACCTTCTCTACTAGCGTCAAATGGTCTTGATGCTGTTTCTGGACTTTCGTTTCTTGTAGATAAAGCTTGCATAGAACTAAAACCTCCAACTCCTGCAATCGCAATTGCTGCCTCACTACCTCCTGTAACAATAACGTCACAATACCCTAAACGAATATAGTTTAACGCATCTATCATTGCATTTGCAGAAGATGCACATGCCGAAACAGTTGTATAGTTAGGCCCCATAAATCCGTATTTTATAGAAATATGTCCTGGGGCAATGTCTGCAATCATTTTTGGAATAAAGAAAGGATTAAATTTTGGAGTTCCATCTCCTGCAGCGTAGTTTAAAACTTCATTTTGAAGTGTTTCTAAACCACCAATTCCTGCTCCCCAAATAACACCAACTCGTAAT
>Ga0209384_1001800_pt1 | contig 10727 bp, 9 predicted proteins | sample CoawatmetaG05DNA_FD_187511 | JGI IMG/M metagenome (GOLD analysis project Ga0209384, IMG submission 187511) | Marine microbial communities from the West Antarctic Peninsula - Coastal water metaG058-DNA (SPAdes) (version 2) | ecosystem: Environmental > Aquatic > Marine > Coastal ... | reverse complement strand
CGATTTAAAGATTCAATTAAAGAAACTTGTGTTAAACATAATATTTTTATTTAGTGTATTTTTCACCAGCAGCATGTCTAAGTGTTTTAGTATTTCTTTTTTTCCAATCATACCCGCTTGTTTTCTCACTCATGATATACATATCACCGCTATTGAGAACAAATTTTATTCTTTCGCCGATAGTTTGAGATTTATAATACCATTGCCAATGGATCGGTCTGCTACCGCCTAAAGAACAAGCGATAACCTTTTTCCGTTCAGAATCACCGTGAAAACCTATACCACATTTCTTTATATCGTAATACAAATTACCCTCGACTTCTAGATTGGTTGCTTTTTCTCCAAATATCTCTAAAGATTTTCTCCATTTGTCAATCAAACCAGCTTCTTCATACGAAATGATAGTCCCTTTCTTATTTTCGTAATCTGGTTCTTGCTTCTCCTGACCGTAACATACATTATACCTAGCAAGTTTATTCAATACTTTGCTTCTTCTTGTATCCCAATATTTTTTATCCCATTCAAAAGATAGCTGCTCTGATAGCATATCTTTTGATAATACCCCTGCTAGTTTTTCGACTCCGTTACGGATAATCAATAGCGAAGCAGGTTCAACTCCATCTTTGTCTTCAAGATAGTCGTCTAACCGGATGTATTCGCTATCTATTCCTTTTTCTTTAAGGATTGTACTGAACTCGAATAATTCTTCTACACTAAAACCACAAGCAGCTAACCCATCACCGTTAATCTGCATACCAGCATGGTTCTCTGATTGTTCTCCGGCTGTGATACAAATCGCAACATTTTCTTCTACAATTGACACTACTTTCTTCTCCTTCTTATCCTTTTCCTTCTCCTTCTTAACATCCTTAATTTCTTCAGACCACGGTAGGTGAGACAATAGGGTTTCCATAGTGACTCCGTCTTTCACTAATCCCTTCTCTAAGATCATTTTGAAGATTTGGTCCCGTATGCTTTCGGCAGCACATTTGTTAAACTCCATATTTCGCTTTAATTATGATTAACAAAGATCTCAAATTTATAAAATAAACTTAAAGAAATATATTATCTTTTAATAATAAATGTTTTTAGTGTATTTATTGAAGAATGATAATAAATCATATGTTGGATATACTAATGATTTCTATAGAAGATGGAAGCAACATAATGGTATTTTGAAGGGTGGTGCTAAATACACTACAAGAAATAATAATGGTAATAATGGTTGGGAACCTATATGTATTGTTGATGGATTTCTTTGTAAGAAAGAAGCTATGCGATGTGAATGGAAATTAAAAAGAGCAAGAGGTTATTTGAATAGGATAAAAAATATTGACTATATATTTAATAATAATCAAAAGTTTACAAGTAAAGGATCAAATATTGATACTTTAAATTTAAAAATATATACTAAAAAAGAATATTATGGTTATTTTAATAATTTAGAAATAAATGAATTAGAATGGTTCTAACTTAATTAGAATAAGCTAAACCACCCATACCGCTCATGATACGGAGAACATTGTAGTTGACAGCATATATTTCATAAACAACATTTGATAGCGCGGTACCACCAGTTCTAATAAGTTGAGCAGAATCAATTCTAGAGAAGTTACAGGTGCCAGACGGTTGATGTTCTTCCGGCTTGAGGGCGAAGGAGTATACAGCAATAGAATCATTGAAACTGTTAGAGTCAGATGCATTAGTCCAAGAATCACTTGTAACATTAAGACCACCCGGACCAGTATGGTGTTCCCATACTTGTGCTTGGGTGAAGTAAGTGATAGGGCGTGCCGCGAATCTGTCATGACCATTTAATTTAAGTCCATATGTGACCTCTTGACCAGCACCCGCTATTAGCGATAGGGAGCTACCCTTTGCAACAGACCATACACCAGTCCATATAAGTTCTTTAACTGGATGATTGAAGTTAAGGTCAATGGAGTTACCAGTTGATTGCTGATGTTGTAATTGTTCAATTAAGTATTCATGAGATACTTGGGCGAATCGGCGTCTCTCATCTGTATCGAGGTAGATGTAGTCAGCCCATAGTGTTTGATCCGTGGGGGCGTTTGTTCCAGTAACGAATACATTAGAAATAGTATGTTCTAATATAATTTTAACTTCATGGTATTGAAGAGCAATTAATGGAAGAGCTAGGCCCGGATTTCTACAGAACCAGAACTGAAGAGGAACATATAAATATTGTCCTGAATTAAGAGAGTCACCGGCGGTGTCCGTCGATTGTGATTTCTTGACGCCACCATAACCAGCCATTCTTTGGAAAAGAGTGTTTTGGTAGTCCCGAACCCCTTCTCCGGTCAACACGCCTGACGCATTTTGATTTCTACCAGCGACCGTTCCCATGGGATTTGGTTCAGTTAATTCAGCCCATGTCTCCATCCAAGAACCATAATGTTTATCAATAGTTTGACCACCAATTTCTACAGATATATTAGAAATCCAAGCAGCACCAGGATTAGCTATATTGAATGAAGCGTTATTATTTTTCATATCAACTTGTAAATACATTCTATGGACTAAATCACCATTACGAGAGATGGTAGCGGTACAACGACCATCTTGGCCGGCACTGAAACCATTCCAGGTTTGTTGAATAGCTTCCATAGAGAAGTTAGTGTGTCTACGGTAGACGACTTTGAAGAAAGTGATTTGCGGGTTGCCAGTAAGGTAGATGTCTTGAGCGCCATAAGCTACGAGTTGCATTAATCCTCCTCCCATTGTTTTTATATACTAGCATATAAAAAAATTTCAGATAAATTCAATTATCGATAATTAAAAAATAAATATGGATAACATTAATATCGATAATTAAAATATTCATCTATAAGTTGAGATTAATTACGAATACTATCCATGTAATTCTTATTAAATAATTTAGTAAAATATTGAAAATAAAATATTAACTATAATATAAATGTCTGAAACGAACACTCTTGATTTAACTGAATTATCTAATGAAGAGACTTCTGTTAAAGCTGAAATAAGTGATGTTCCTGTAGAACCAGAAGAAACTGTTGAGGAACCAGTAGAGGAACCAGTATCCGTCGGCGATGTTGAGGAACCAGTATCCGTCGGCGATGTATAGGAACCAGTAGAGGAACCAGTAGAGGAACCAGTAGAGGTAGAAAAAGAAGAACCAGAAGTAGAAGAAGTAGAAAAAGAAGAAACTGTATCTGTTCAAGAAGTAGAAGAAGTAGAAGAAGAACCAGTTCCATCTGTTCAAGAAGTAGTATCAAATGTTAAAGAGATCCTTACATCTGATCCAGTAGAATCATCTACACCTGAACTACCTTTTACAGATAAATTTAATGAATTGACTCGTATAGTCCAAGCATTAAATTTCAGAGATCCATGGAATTCTAGATTATCTGCATTAAAAACATCATCGGATTCGAATACAGATAAATTAAGAGAATTGATAGATGTTCTTAAAGATTGGAAATTTAAACCAGAATACAAGAATAAATTAGTTGTCATTAGAGATGATACTGAATCATCTGTAGAAGATAGATTTTTACAAGTAGTTGAAATTGTTGAAAGAATTGGTTTAAGAGAACCATTTAGATCACAATTAATTGCTTTAAAATAATTTAATATTATTTTATAACATTCATTTTTTAATTTATTAAAAGAAAATTTTAATAGATAGATTTAATTATAATTATTTATTTAGTTACTGTAAGCAATAACAAAGTTATCGAGATTGAGAACTTTAGTTCGAGTATGCGAGACCACCCATGCCACTCATGATACGGAGGACATTGTAGTTGACGGCATAGATATTGGCATTAGGGGTGGTTCCTGTTAATTGAGCAGTGTCAATGCGAGAGAAATTACAGGTACCACTGGGTTGATGTTCTTCAGGTTTGAGGGCAAATGAATATACAGCGATCTTGTCCTCTATACCACCGCCAGGAACCGTCGTTTTAATTAATCCACCTACTCCAGTATGATATTGCCATACTTGAGTTCTTGTGAAATACTTGGAATCACGAGAGGCAAAACGATCATGTCCGTTTAATTTTAATTGAAAGGAACCGGTCAGCTGGGTCAGGTCTTGATCCGCGGCGCGGGCACTAGTCCAAATAAGTTCTTTAACAGGATGATTAAAGTTTAATTTTGTTCCACCGGATGTAAGAGTAGCACTTTCATGTTGAACTTGTTCAATAAGGTATTCATGAGAAACCTGAGCAAATCGTCTACGTTCATCAGTATCAAGGTAAATGTAATCTGCCCATAATTCTAAACCAGTAAGGGCATCAACCACGTTAGTTTCAAGAATAATCTTTACTTCATGATATTGAAGAGCAATTAATGGAAGAGCAAGACCGGGATTTCTACAAAACCAGAATTGTAACGGAACAAAAACTTTACCGGCCGCACCTTCAGCTACACCCCCCATTCCACTCATATTTTGAAAGGTAGTGCCATCTGTGTTGGCGGGGTCGCGGACCGTGCCTGATGGATTAGGTTCAGTCAATTCCGCCCATGTTTCCATCCAGTGTCCATAGTGTTTATCAATAGTTTGTCCACCGATTTCGACTTCAACATAATTTATTAAAGAAGAACCAGGATTTATTTGGCCACCACTCGTTGTCGTGAGAGTCGTGGTTTCCAAATATAATCTGTGAACTAAATCACCATTGCGGGAGATGGTGGCCGTAACACGAGATCCCGCGGGAGATGGAGTCCCATTAAAAGTTTGCTCAATAGCCTCCATGGAGAAGTTAGTGTGTCTTCTATAAACGACTTTGAAGAAAGTGATTTGCGGGTTGCCAGTAAGGTAGATGTCTTGAGCGCCATAAGCTACGAGTTGCATTAATCCTCCTCCCATTGTTTTTATATACTAGCATATAAAAAAATTTTGGCGAAATTCAATTAAATATTAGGATGCGAAATTCAATTAAATATTAGGATGCGAAATTCAATTAAATATTAGGATGCGAAATTCAATTAAATATTAGGATGCGAAATTCAATTAAATATTAGGATGCGAAATTCAATTAAATATTAGGATGCGAAATTCAATTAAATATTATAAAATAAATTTGATTTTAGTTATTTAAAATAATAACTATATATACATTAATATGACAGAACAATACGAAAAGAAAGAACTTAGACAACATATCTATGATACTCCTGACACTTATGTTGGTGGTATTGATATGATTAATGATGTTCTACCTATCAAAGAAGGTGATAAAATTGTCTTTAAAGATATAGAATATATTCCAGCTTTACTAAATATCTTTAATGAGATTGTTGTAAATGCTAGGGATCAAATAGTCCGTCTTCAAGGTCAAAAAGGTGAAAATACCATTCAAGTATCCAATATTAAAATCAACTTTAATCCTGATAATTCTATCACAATTCTAAATGACGGTAATGGGATTGTTATTAAAGAACATGAAAAAGAAAAAATGTATATTGCTCAACTAATTTTTGGGGAACTTTTAACATCATCTAACTATAAAAAAGGTGAGAAAAGAATTGTAGGAGGTAGGAATGGATATGGCGCTAAATTAGCTAATATCTTCTCAGAAACTTTTACTATTGAAACTGTTGATCATATTAATAAACTAAAGTATACCCAGACTTGGGAAAAGAATATGACTGTATGTCATAAACCTATTATTAAGAAATATTCTAGCAAACCTTACACTAAGATTACCTGGAAATGTGACTTTAAAAGATTCGGATTAGAGAAATATTCGGATGTAATGTTATCTCTAATGTATCGAAGAATATATGATATAGCTGGTATTACAGATAAATCTATTAGTATTTATTTAAATGATGAAAAAATCAAAATCAAATCGTTCCTAGATTATATTAATCTATATTCGGATGCCGTAAAAGTTCAAGAAACTATTTCAGATAGATGGGATGTAATATTTTCAATATCTCATAATGATACATTCGAACAAGTATCGTTTGTGAATGGTATTTGTACAAGTAAAGGTGGGTCTCATGTAGAATGTATCGCTAAACAAGTATGTAATGGGATTATGGAATTCATTAAGAAAAAACATAAAAGAGAAATCAAGGATAAGGTTATTAGGAGATATATCTCTCTATATATTAATTGTGTTATTGAAAACCCATCATTCGATTCACAGACTAAAGAAAGATGTATTACATCACAGAGTAAGTTTGGGTCTAAACCTAAATTATCTGCTAAATTCATTAAGAAAATCTGTTCAAATAATGAATTGATCGACAAGATTATGGATGCTAATAATAAGAATGATAATAAAGACCTAAAGAAAACAGATGGTAAAAAGAAAAATAAGATTATTGTTCCAAAGCTAGACGATGCTAATTGGGCTGGAACAAAGAAATCACATGAATGCACACTGATCCTTACAGAGGGAGATTCAGCAAAATCTATGGCGATTGCTGGATTATCTGAAGTAGGTAGAGATAAATATGGTGTATTCCCTTTGAAAGGTAAAGTTCTTAATGTTAGAGAAGCAAATATTAAGCAAATCAATGCGAATGTTGAAATTATTAATATTAAGAAAATCTTAGGACTAGAAAGTAATAAGAAATATAAGGATGTTAAATCACTTAGATACGGTAAAATCATGATAATGACTGATCAGGATCATGATGGGTTTCATATCAAAGGACTACTACTAAATATGTTTCATTATCTTTGGCCTGAACTATTGGATTTTGAGTTCATATCATATATGATTACACCTATTGTAAAGGTATCACTAAAGAAAACAATTAAACCATTCTATACATTAACAGATTATGAAACTTGGAAGAAAAAGACATCTAATTCTAATAAGTATACAATCAAATATTATAAGGGATTAGGAACATCTACAGCCCAAGAAGCTAAACAATATTTCAGAGAACTTAAAGTGAATGATTATTCGGTCACAGAAGAAACAGATAAATCTATCATATTAGCATTCAAGAAAACAGAAGCTGATAATAGGAAACTATGGCTAAAGAAATATGATAAAGAATTGATTCTTGATTATAATGTTAAGAAAACAACAATTGATGATTTTGTTAATAAAGAACTGATCCACTTCTCTAATTCTGATAATTGTAGATCTATTGGATCATGTATTGATGGACTAAAGACATCACAAAGAAAGATTCTATTCTCATGTTTTAAAAGAAAATTGTATACAGAGATTAGAGTTGCTCAGCTCTCAGGATATGTTAGCGAGCATGCGGCATATCATCATGGTGAAGCATCTTTACAGGGTGCTATTATCTCTATGGCACAGGATTTTGTAGGATCTAATAATATTAATCTTCTACAACCAAATGGACAGTTTGGGACTAGGATAATGGGTGGAGGTGATGCGGCATCGTCTAGGTATATTCATACACAGCTCAGTCCTATAACTGATTTAATCTATCGTAAAGAGGATTTTAGTCTTCTAAAATATATTGATGACGATGGATTATTTGTTGAACCAGAATATTATGTTCCTATTATCCCTATGGTTCTAGTGAATGGTATGGTAGGTATTGGGACTGGATGGAGTACTACAATCCCTCAGTATAATCCTAAAGAAATTATCAAAAATATCAAGAGAAGATTAAATGAAGGTAGTTATCATTCGATGCATCCTTACTATAGGGGTTTTAAAGGAACAATTGTTAAATTATCAGATACAAATTATTTATCAAAAGGTATTTATTCGTTAGAAGATGATAGACTTATTATAAGTGAATTACCAATTGGTGAATGGACTGATAAATATATCCGATTTCTAGAAGAATCAATTTTGTCTGAAAAATCAGATATGATTATTGATTTTGATAATCATTCTACAGAAAAAGATATTAGTATTAAGATTAAATTATCAGGTGAATTTATCTATAATCAGAAGAATTTTATAATTAAAAACGGATTCACAGAGTTTGAAAAGAAACTTAAATTAGTATCATCTATTAGTCTAACAAATATGCACTCTTATGATAAGAATAATGTTATCAAGAAATATGATTCTGTATATAAAATATTAGATGATCATCGTGAAGTAAGATATGAATATTATATTAAGAGAAAAGAATACATTCTCAAAGATCTAAATAATAAATTCTGTATTTTAGAAAATAAGATAAAGTTTATTAATGAAGTGATTATGAAAACAATCAAAGTATCTGAATGTAGTAAGAATGACCTACTCAAGCAATTATTTGATAAATCATATCATTTATATGATAACAATATTATTGAGGAAGTTAGTGTGTTTGATGTTGTTAAGAACGGATATGATTATATGATTAAAATGCCTATTTACAATATGTCATTAGACAAAGTTAAAGAATTGAATGATGAATTAAATAAGATCAAAGATAATATTGATATTGTATTTAATAAGGATATTAAAACGATGTGGGTAGAAGAATTAGATGAATTATTACATTATTATAATAAAAATATTATATAGTTCATATATATATGTCAGGAAACATTGTAAATGATATGCTTAAAAATGATTCTGATTTCCAAAAAAATGGTATAATGGGAAATATTAGAGAAGAAGTTGATTCAAAAATATATGATAATTTATTTAATGGTGTTAGTCCAGATACAAATAAGTTATTAAATTGTAACACACAAGGTTCATTACAAGGTATATTAGAAGAAACATTATTAAGCAATACTTTTTTTTCCGTTGATAATATTCAAAACATCCAAAATATGATAAGATATTATTTTTATAAAGAGAAAGAACAAGTTATATCAGAACAATCGAATAATGAATTATTAACAATTATGAGAGGCACATATCTTAAATATAGTAATTCAGCTGCTAATACTACACATGAAATAATAAGTGAAGTTCAAGAATTAAATAATATAGTAGTAGAATTTTCGTTAAAACAAATATATATTAACTTTGATAATTATACAAAATATATAAAGGATTTAGAAGTTCTACCTTTACCATTAGATCTACCTAAATTACCAGATAAAAAAAATTATACTTACGATTTATCATCCGTAAATGATATGTAAAGATATTTAATATAATATAATAAATGAATATAAATTCCTTTTTTTTTAATAATAAAGTCAATAAAGAAATACTTAATTGGATAGATAAAGATTATAAAAAACAATTTTTATTTATTCATGGTAAAGATTCATGTGGTAAAACATCTTTAGCAGAAAGTATTCTTAATAAATATAAAATCATTCATATCAATATAGATTTCTTCAAAGGAAAAACGTCTATAAAGGATTTTATAGATTTATCTTTAGGAAAGAAAAATATCACAATGATGTTCAATAAAGATATCCAACACAACGCTATTATTTTTGATAATTTAGAATTATTCTTGAAGCATAATAAGAATGTTCTTAATGATATTTTATCATATTTAGATAAATTGAATATTCATAAGAAAAATCATCCTATAATATTTATATCGTCTAATATAAACCATAAGATTTTCAAGAAAGTTTTATCATATTCAAAGTTTGTTGAAATAAATTATTCACTAAAGAATTTAATAAAAATAACTAAAGAAATATTATTAGAAAAAAATATAGAATTAGATGAAAAAGATATAAAAGATTTAATCATAAAATCAGATTCTAAAATTAATAATATTAAATCAAATATAGAATTATTGAATCTAGATAATTTTAAAAATATTAATAATTATGAAGATTGTTTTATTAATGATATTATTGCCAAGATATATTCAACGAATGATTTAAATGATATCATAAGGTATTCACAAAATACAAATAATCTTTATTTTGATGTATTAGATAATATTCACTTTCTAACAAATGACTTAGACACTATAATAAAAACATATAAATCTAATTGTTTAGCTGAAAATGTTAATACATATTATATTAAAAACCATATTGATCTATATGATTTATTCATATTGCTATCTATTATTTATCCTAAATATTACTTAAAGGATATTAATAGGAAAAAGGTAATTAATAATAAATATGTTAGTAAATCATTAATTTACATATCAAATGAACGATATCTTTATAATAATGATTTAGACCCTAATATGATGTATTTGATAAATAAATTAGATAATGATGAACTAACTGATTTTATAAAAGAACAATATGGTTTTAAAGATTGTGATATAAGAAAGCTTAAGAATACATATGATAAAATAATTAAATTTGAATAATATTTAAGATTGTATTAATATAAATAAACAAATGCATAAGATTATTATTGTGGCAAGCGAACTCGCTATTATCACCAGACATAATAAATATGAACCTATTAAGAAAGCAGTTGATTCGGTATTGAACCGAAGTAAGATAGTTAAGAAACATATCCCTAAAACTAAAATTGAAGAATCATTAATCACATTATCTGAAAAAGATTTAAAATGTATCAAAAAAGAACTTAAAATTGACTCTGAAAGTTCATTAAAAGATGTTGAAATTATGATTAAAAAACAAGTCCTAAATAAATCATTGGATGGAAATATTTCAGAAGATCAATCTAAAAAGAAAGTTGATGATGTTATTAAATCTATGCCTATCCTAAATAAATGTTTAGAGGTATCAGTCAAACAGGATTTAAGAATGAAACGAGGCAACGTTAAAGAAGACAAAAATCTAGATAAAACTGAGAAGAAACGCAATATTAAAATTGATAATAGAAACGAACAAATGTATGAAAAAGAATTATATATTGATCCAGATAGAAATTATCATGTTATTC
>Ga0209384_1001798_pt1 | contig 10730 bp, 13 predicted proteins | sample CoawatmetaG05DNA_FD_187511 | JGI IMG/M metagenome (GOLD analysis project Ga0209384, IMG submission 187511) | Marine microbial communities from the West Antarctic Peninsula - Coastal water metaG058-DNA (SPAdes) (version 2) | ecosystem: Environmental > Aquatic > Marine > Coastal ... | reverse complement strand
AGAAAAACCAAATAAACCATTAAAGAAATCCGATCCAATAGTATACGAATTGAGAACCTTATTGAAAAAATGTAATGAAAAATATGACCATAAATTAAATAATGATATAACCGAAAAGGTTTTGATTCATATGTTAAATATGAAAACAAATACCAATTATGATTATAGTTTAGACCATTTAAATTATATTGATTTACAAGATCCTAAAATATTGCATCGTATTAAATGTCTTAAAAGGTTATCGATATCTAAAAATATAGTTATAGAAGTATTTGGTGATATTGATAATTTTAAAGAAACAGTATTAATAGAATTTAGAATACTACCACATATAGAACAACTGTTAAGAAACACAATAATAAAATTAAACAATTGGAACCATACAATTGTTTGTGGTAATATGAATTATGAATCAGTATTGAATATATGCAACGATATATGTAAAAATACATCTTCTAAAATAAATATAAAAAAATTAGATATAGATAATTTAACTCCATCAGAATATAGTGAACTATTAATGGGTAAAAGTTTTTGGGATAATTTTATAGGGGAAAAATTATTAATATATCAGGAAGATACTTATTTATTTCATAATAAAATTGATCCATTTTTGAAATATGATTATATAGGGGCTCCGTGGCCTGAAAATCAAGATGATAATTCTTATGGAGTAGGGAATGGTGGATTTAGTTTAAGGTCCAAATCTAAATTAATTGAATGTATTGATAAGATTGATCCAACTGATTTGAAACTTGGAAAATCTACACTTGAATATATGAAAAATACAAAAAGCGTATACATACCCGAGGATGTTTATTTTTCAAAATGTATGATAGATTATAGCATAGGTCTCGTGGCATTAAGAGATGTAGCAAAAGAATTTTCACAGGAAACACAAATAAGTGATAATCCATTAGGTGGTCACAATTATTGGTTAGCAAAAGACATTGAATTTCCAAATTTATGTATTATAGATAATTACTACAACAATGTAACTCACCGTAGTGGTTGGAAATCGTTAATAAAACAAGCATTAGATTTAAATATAATAGAAAAAAGATTAAATAAATGTTCAATTATATTGATAGATTGTATGGAAAATTTTTTTTTATGGGGAGGGAAATCTGTGAATAAAGATTGGTATGGTATTATACATTATACTTCCAAATTACCAGAATTTTTAAAATATTTATCGGTTGAAAAGGTTGTTAAAGCATCTTTAAAATCAATTCATCTATGCCAAGGTATCATTACATTATCTGATTATTTAAAAAATGAATTAATGACCATATTTAAAAAATTTAATTTAAATCTACCAATACATGTAATTAAACATCCCATAGATATAATTAATAGTAATTTTAATTTAAAAGATTTTTTTAATAATAAAGAACATAGTATTATACAACTTGGACAACAGTATAGGATTATTTCAACTATATATACTATTAAATATCCTTATAAAAAAATATGGTTATCTGGTATTAAAAACATACCAAGAATTAAAGAATTACTATATAATGAAATTAATTATTTAAAATTAGAAAATATTAATTTTGATAGTGTAGAATTATTATATACAAATACTAATGATGAATATGATAATTTATTATTAAATAATATAGTTATAATACCATTATGGGATGCATCAGCAAATAATTCGGTATTAGAATGTATAGAAATGAATATCCCAGCATTTATTACAAGATTACCTGCTTGTGAAGAGTATCTTGGTAAAAAATATCCTATGTTTTATAATGATATTAAAGAGGTTGAAAAAATTATTAACAATGAAGTACTTTTAATTATAAAATACAAAGAAACTTATGAATATTTATTGAAACTAGATAAAAGTGAAATAAGGTATGAACATTTCAATTCGGAATTATTGAAAATTATTAATAATTAACTAATATATATATACATGGATCAAGTTAAATAAAATAATAATTTGCTAGAACCTACCTCTTTGTTTATAATAGATTCATGTTCATAATGACAATTTATTACAAAATAAATAGTTGATATTATATATATATAAGAAAATATATATTTAACAAAATCCAATCCTATCATATGTATCATAATATAATTTAGTGATATCTTCTATTGTATCTTTTATTTCTTCATTATTACTATCTTGAATTTTTAATTTACATTCATTAATATTGAATTTAATAACCTTTTGAATACATTTATAAATAATACATTTACAATTATCTATTTCATAAAATTTATAATTTATATTTTTAAGACTTAATAATAATACTATTTGTTCACTGATAAATTTTAAAAGATAATAAGATGGATGATTCATACTATAAAATAATAATTTATCTTTATAGTTATCCCTAATATAGTCTCCTGTATATATAAAATATATGTTTTTTCCTGTATATTTTATTTTACTATTTTCATACCTTCTTTTTAATTCATTAATACTGTTGATTGCTTTATTTTCTAAATCTTCTTTTGATATTAAATCAACATTGTTTATATAATTTTTAATATAATCATTTACGGAAACATTATTTTTATAGCAGTCTATCATATATTGGTAATGATAATGTCCTGGATACTCAAGCATTTTATCTTTAAAAAATGTATTTTAAATCACAATAATAAAAATCAAAATATAAAGAGTCTACTATTATTATTTTAGTTGTTTTTTTACAATTTTTAATAATATAACTGGTAGATAAATAAGTTTTATTCCTATAATTATCATCTATCGGTTGTGTAATAATAATATCTGCACTTTTATATTTATGTAGCATATATTCTTCATCATTTTCTTGTATATAACAATCCAAATATGTTGTGTTATAACCATTTAATGAAAATAAACATTCTTTAACACCCCAAAGATGACAATTACCATATAATAATATATTCATTATTATTGTATATATATTATTTCTTAGCAGAACAAACTAATGAACACTTATTTTGCCAAAAAATACCATATTTTTTCATATCTATTATTTCATCCGGATCATAAAAAGTTATTTCTTCAAAACCGGCATATTTTAAGTGTTTTATTAACACATCCTGAGAAAAAAATTCTCATTTCTAATGTGGAACCCGGTCCTCCATGAAAACATAAATCACTTATTTCACCTGATGGAGTTTTACATTTATCTAATATTTCATCCTTACCATCAATTGTCTTATTCTTAATATAATATTTATTCTTTATATTGTCAAATTCAATAGAATAATCATAAAGAGAAGGGAAATGTTCGTAATAGATCATAAATAAATGGTACTGAAAAAATTATATACCTACCTGTTTTAAGCATTTTAAAAAGATTGTTAAATGCCGTTTGAATATTTGGATAAGGAGATATATGCTCAAATACATCAAATGAAATAATAAAATCTAAATTATAGTGTCTAGATACATGTTCATTATTATAAATATCTAAAAAAGGTTCAGTATGATAAAATGTATTTACATAATTAAATTTTTTAGATAATGCTGATTCTAAATTTTTAGAATCAGACATACCAATACCTTATATTTGGCGTAACATTATTTAATATTTTTTCACATTTAATGACATTTGTTAAAACATAAATAATAGCTCGTAATCTACTATTTAATCCAAATACATTACCCCCTCTCTATGTTTTTCATTATCTTTTACACCTTTGAACATTTAAAACGCCGATTTTTTATAAAATATTTTTTAGAGTGAAAATATTTTTTTCATCACAAGTTTTATTACAAAGTAATTCTATATACATATATTTTGTATTATTATCTAAATCATTTGGTATTTCTATCATATTATTTAATAAATTTGTAAAATTATATGTGTTTTTTTTTTCTTCTAAATTTAAATATAAATAATACACGTTTACATTAATATTGATTACATTTTCAAAGAATAATCTATAACTTTTTTTACTTTTGTCCAATCTAAAAAAAAAAGGAACATTTAATAAACATTTCATTTCATTTGTAAAATAAAAATCTAATAAGTTTTTTTCATATTTTTTTAAACCCATTAATACTTCATTATCTTCTATTAGTTGTAAATTATGAGTAGTATTTGGTATATTTATTGCATTTTTTTTAAAATGAATAAATATATTTAGAATTTCATTTAATGTCATACAACTAATTAAATCATCATTATTATAGCCACTAATTAAATTATATGGTTGATTATTATTTTTTCTATATAGTAATACATAAAATATAAATTTACTAATATTATTTAATTTATTCCTGACTAATGTTAAATGATATATTAATCCAAAAGCATCCCTGCTCATATAGGATATTATTTTTTGATTTTGTTTACAACCAATTAACCAAGTATAATCTAAGTGCTCTAATGCAGATATTTTTGTTTTTTTGAACAATATATATTTTTGTGTTAACTTATCAAAAGAAACATTGTAATCACACATATTGTAAATATTAGCACAACATACAAATTTATTTGGATTATTAATAAAAGTATTTATTTTTTCTATATTAATATTTAAAAATTCATCTGTATCAACTAATAATACTAAATCATTAGAACACGTATTATATCCTATTTTTCTTTTTTCTTCCTCAGTATCACAAATTACATACTTATATTTTATTTTAGGATATTTTTTAATTAATTTATTAAGTTCGTGTGGTTTAGTATTTTCATCATAAAATAAATTAAATTTTTTTAGAGTATCAACAGCATAAGAATATGGTCCATCAATTATAACAAATTCATCTACATCATTGTATAAATTTTTAATAATATCTTCATAAAATTGTAAATCATAGTATAGGATAGTATATGCACTTATTTTTTTCATATAATATTATATAATATATAATTTATTCTTATATAATTTATATATTATATAATATTATATGAAAAAAATATTGATTTGTGGATTTCCTCATTGTGGAACATCAATTTTAAGATGTATTTTAGGAAAATGTAGTAATATAGAAGAACAATTTATAGAAGAATATCATCCCTTACTTAATAATAATATTGTTGATAAAGAATTTTATTTAATGAAAATTCCTTTTTGTAGAAAAGAGTTTTTTTCAAAAGATTATGATAATTTTATCAAAATATTTATTATACGCAATCCAATATTTGTTATGTCTTCAATTAATAAACGTTTTGACAATAATTCTATTCCAGAAAATAATACTCTTTATAGTTATATAACTACATTAAAACTATTTTTAGATTGTAAAAAAAAAAAATATCACAATACGTATCCTATAAAATATGAAGATTTATTTGAAAATAATTATGATAATTTAAAACAAATATTAGATAAAATTGGTTTGCAATATTCTAATGAAATATTTAGTAATAAAGTAGATACTGCTTGGGGATGGCCTAAAGAAAAAATACCAATAAGTAAACCTACTAATAAAGAACACGATTTATATAGGGTTTGGCAGAACTGTCAACCATTTATTAACAATAATGATTTATCTAAAATTGATTTAACAGATACACAAAAAGAAGAAATTTTAAAAAATGAAATTATAAAACAAATATATCCAAATATTAAAGATTTTGTTAACGAATAATTTATAGTTCTATTTCCTTAATATTATTATATTCATTAGTCACATTTGTAATGAAATTCATAAAATCAAAATTGTTATTAAATTCAGTTATTTTATTAGTTGGGATACACAAGAAATTTCTACAGTCTACTGGATTCCCAGCATCTTCATTAATCATAAATAAATTATAATTAATATTTTTTAAAAAATCACAACAAGAAATCACCTGGGAAGTATTAGTTTTAATATGTCCCTCAAATATAATTATTGGATTATATTTTGTTATTAAATTTATACTTCCCTTAATAACAGCCAGTTCTTGTCCTTCTACATCAATATGTAGAAGAGAAATATTTTCAATAATATTTTTATTGTATAATATATCCAAAGAATATGATTCCACACTATACTCCTTATTTACCTCATTATCACTAAAAGATGTAAAATTTATACCAAATTTACCTTTATTATAGTATAACTTTTTATATGTATCACTTAAACAATATGGTAATAATTTAATATTTTTTATACCATTTAAATCTATAATTTCTTTGATTATTTCCATATTTATAATTCCTGGGTCTATTGTATATAAATTCCCTGTTATATTAAGACTTAACGGCAATGATGTATCCCCTAAAAAAGCGCCCGCATCAATAATATTTTGATTTTTATCAATTAAGCTTTTGTTTATTAAATTGATAATTATTTGTCTTTTTTTTTTTTCTCTTAGCAATAATGAACCACCATTGTAAAAGTCATACATTTTTTTTTTGTCACTATTATCCCCTGAATAAATTGGTATTTTAAGTTCGACATTATTGTCAAAAATACATTTATATGTTTTAAACATTATAGTATATATATATATATATATGAATAAATTATTTAATATAAACGATAAAATTATTATTCCTTTTGGAGAAGAATGTTATACAGCACAATCAATAGATTCAAAATTTTCAGGAAATACATTTAGAAAGTGTGCTTTTCCATTTGATTATGTTGGACATACATATGTTGAATCTATATATGATAATTTAGTTGATTTATTAAATTTAAATAAAAATATTTGTAAAAATGATTTTTGTTTAAAATTGTTTGGTGACAAATATTTTATGTGTTATACAAAATATGGTTTTAATTATTGGCACGATGTACACACACACGATAATAAAATTAACATGGATGATGAAATTCAAACTTTTATTGAAAAATATAACAGAAGATATGAAAGATTAAAAAATTGTCTAAAAAATGACAAAATAATAATTTTAAGTGTAAATCATTTTGATAATATTTTTAGCAAAAAAAATAATAGTAAACAAAATACTATATATAAATTATTCAATTTATTAAAATCACACAATAATAATATCGAGTTAATAGCAGTAAATTTTGGTGAAGATTTATATAATATACAAGATTTACAATTTATCAATTTACCTGTAAATTATAATTTATCTTTTATAAAAAGCAAAAAATATTTTACTGAACAATTATATGATTTTATAAAATCGGCGTTTTAAATGTTCAAAGGTGTAAAGTAAATTCATTACCAGATGTATTACAAATATATATTTATAAATAATATATATATTTAGGATCAAATATTATATTTTTTGGATATATTTGTATAAAATAATCATACAAGCTTGTTCTCAATGAACTACCTCCACACTTTTCAATATGATAAAAGATAAAATCAGACATAATAAGTATATATATATTAATTTTTTTAAATATTATAATAACGAATTTATCCCATCTTTGAAATTAACATTTATATTCCACCCTAAACCTCTTATCTTACTATTACTTATATAATATCTTTTATCATTAAATGGTCTATCATCTATATATGTAATCCATTTATCATAATCTTCTGTATCATGAATTTTATTTATTAATATTTTAGCAACATCCATTACAGAATATTCCATTCCAGCATCACAACCTATATTATATATTTCACCTATTACACCTTTATTTAATAATGTTTCAAATGCCGATGATACATCATCAACATGTAAAAATGCTCTTAAACTAGATCCATCACCTTGAAGTGTAACCAGGACACCTTCTTTTAATTGTTTAATAAATTTAGGAATTAATTTCTCCGGATATTGATTAGGACCATATACATTATTTCCTCGTGTGATTATAATTGGCATTTTAAATGAATGTAAATATGAATTAGCTATCAATTCAGCACCTGCCTTGGATGCTGCATATGGATTAGTTGGACATAGTACACTCATTTCTGTTTTAGATGATTCATTTAATTCTGATTCACCATATACTTCATCTGTTGATACATGAATAAATAATTCCAATGTTTTACAATATTCTCTACAACTTTCTAATAAATTATGAGTTCCTAATATATTATCATTTGTATATTGAAGAGGTGTTGAAAAACTATTATCTACATGAGATTGTGCTGCGAAATGAATTACATGTGTTATTTTATTATTTTGAAATATATAGTCTAATAAACCCTTATTTTGTAAATTTCCTTTGATTAATGTATATCTATCAGATAATATAATATCTTCATTAATATTATTTTCATCGGCACAATAATACATCGCATCAAAATTAATTAATTTAATTTTATCATATTGTTTCATAATATAATTAATAAAATTAGATCCAATAAATCCACATCCACCAGTTATAAAAAGAATATTATCTGGACTATTAATCATAATAAGTTAATATTGTTTTTTTTTTATATAATAAACTTATAATGGATTTAAAAAAAAACATAAATATTATAAAATCATCTACTAGTCAATCATTTACTTCACCATTTTTATTTGTTAAATATGTAATAAAATTCAAAGAATATCATGTTTATGAAAGAGAAAAATATATAGGATCAATTTTAAAGGATTTTGACTGGTATCCAAAACTTCTTTATTCAGATGATATTAACCAATTTTTTGTTTATAGTAATGTTGGACGATCAGTAAGTATGGATAACAAACCTGATGATTTAGAAAAACAATTTAATAAAATACTTGAAGATATTAAAAGTGTCAATGTACAACATAATGATATAAAATTAGGGGAAATATTGATGGATGAAAATAATAAAATATATTTATGTGATTTTGGTTGGGGTTCTATCAATAATGATTTCGGATGTGGTATTGGCTTGTGTAATAAATATAAACCATATGGTTCTCATAATGATGCAACTACGTTAGAAAGGTTAAAATTAATTTAAAATATTTATATATAATATTACATATGAATACAATTTCAGAATTACATTTATTAATTGATTGGACATGTCATTTTTTTGAATTAGAAAATAAATTAACAGATTCGCTTCAGGTTATTGATAAAATGAAACACGAAAAATTAAAACAAAAGAAAGACATTATTTCAAAATTTTATAACGTATCTGTAGATGACTTTCGCGGAAGTACAGATTTCAATATATATATTATTAAAGATAACAATCCTGTTTATGATTATAGAAACACATCAAAAGGCAATCGTAAAGTAAACATTCATTTATTTGATTTGAAGAAATCATTACGTAAAATTACTGGTGGATATAAGATACATGCTACAGATAACATCCAGGAAACAAAAGATAACTTAAAAACTTTAGGTATTTACGATAAATATTATAATAAGAAAACATTTGACACATTACAAGATGTCTTTCATGAATTAAATAAACATCCTAAACTTAAATGGGTTGTCATGCGTAATTTTGAAGATATGCCTGATAATATTACCATTGATGAACATTTAGATGTAGATTTGTTAGTAAGTGATTATTATTTAGTAAAAACAATTTTAGATGGAACCTCTGCCAATGCTGCTGGCGCTAACAAAAATAACAGATATGAAGATGGAAAAAATAGAATACTTAATCATGTAATTATAAACAACAAAAAGGTTCTATTCGACTTTAGATCAGTTGGTGATAATTATTATGATAAAAAACTTCAACAAGACATGTTAAATACCAGGATAAAACATCCAAATGGTTTTTATATTCCAAACAAAGAAATGCATTTGTATAGCTTAATTTATCATGCTATTATACATAAACCAAAAATATCATCTACATATTTAAAAGTATTTAAACAATATGGTTTGAAAGATTCTGAAATAAATAAAAATAATTTAAAAAACTTATTAGATGTTTGGTTACAACAAAAAGGGTATTCTTATTTTAAACCAGAACCTTCTGTTGGTTTTTTTTATAAAATTTAAGATCTATTCTATTATTATATTCTCCCCTTAATTTATTTAATCTAATTTATGAAAGATTATTTAGAATTTATTTCATTAAAAAAAATAAGAAAAATTAAAATGATTAATATTGAAACAATATTTATAAAGTTACTAGAAAAGAAAGAAAAAAATTTGTATCCTATCTCTATATTAATAAATTCAAAGATTATCTAATTTATAAATATATATTTTAAACTATCTTTAATATTTTTTATTTCAGGAAATAATTGTTCTAAACATGTTGTATCTAATAAATTATTAGATCTTTCTGATTTTAATATTTGATTTTGTTCTTCGATTGTAAAGTTTTTCCATGTAAATTCTGGATCTACATATTCTTTATACATTTCTAATATTTCATTGTGTGATATACTTCCTGGATTTGTAAAATTCAATGTTCCGGTATGTTTCATATTCATTAAATCAATTATATATGGTAGTAATTCTGTTAAAACTGTCATAGAATTAGGTATAGAACAGATTTTATCATATTTAGTTATTTTAGATATGAAATTACGCGGGTTATCATAATTTACAATAGGCATTCTTATTCTTAAATTTAACGTATTAGGTATTAATTTCATTAGTCTATCTGTGAAACCTTTAACAGTTGAATATTGTGATCCAAAAAAGTTAGGTAAATCTGATTCTACAAACCCATTTTCATCAGATATTATTCCATCTCTATATGAAAAAATACATCCTGTTCCTAAATATGTATAATGAATATTTCTTTCATTACATAATAATGCTAATTGTAATGGTGAAAATAAATTATCATTTATATTTTCTTTTAATTTTCCAGGTTCTTCTAAATAATCAATAGTAGAATAAATTTTACCATCTATTTCACCGTGAGTCCTACCTATAAACGATATGACATGTGTAGGTTTAAAATGATCTAAATCTTTTATTAAATCATCTGAAT
>Ga0209384_1001797_pt1 | contig 10732 bp, 10 predicted proteins | sample CoawatmetaG05DNA_FD_187511 | JGI IMG/M metagenome (GOLD analysis project Ga0209384, IMG submission 187511) | Marine microbial communities from the West Antarctic Peninsula - Coastal water metaG058-DNA (SPAdes) (version 2) | ecosystem: Environmental > Aquatic > Marine > Coastal ... | reverse complement strand
GTATCATTTTAAAATAAATAGTACATTTGCACCCAATAATTTTGGTCCCATAGCTCAGCTGGTTAGAGCATCTGACTCATAATCAGAGGGTCCTTGGTTCGAGCCCAAGTGGGACCACTTTTAAAAACAAAGCCTTACAGAGATGTAGGGCTTTTTTATAATAGTTATACTAACCAAATATACTAAAAAAGTGGTTAACTGTCACTTTACTGCCACCTATAGGACAGTAAAATGCTTATAATTTCTTAAAGATTGATTAATCAATATTTAATCAAAGTTTCTTCGCCCTCTCAAAGTACCTCAACAATTTTTCATCATAAGATAGCTTATTTTTTTTCAAATAACTTTCTAAATTCATAAAGCCAAAATCCTTTATTACCTTTTGTTTAAAGTTATAAGCAGTCTTATAGGTTAAGTTATGCCTTTTTGCTAATTCAGATGCTTTTGGTTGAGGTTTCTCGTAAACAACTTCAATGTAAATATGAAAGGCTTTTAATAGACCAAATCGAACATTATGAAACAATGTATTATAGGTAGTCTTATATCTTGTTTTACACTTCTTACAAGCCTTTTCAAAGTTTTTAATAGTAGAGTAGAATTCTTCATTACTGCACCTAACACAAGTTTTTATCTCATAATTTAATAAAGGAAGATAGCTCTTCTCAATACTGTTAAATGTTTTTTTTAGTTTTTTTGAGGTGTTCATTGGTGTAAATAAGTATATAAAATTAATTTAAATTTTTTTATTAAACCCTTATAATTAAAAGGTTTTCTCCAATACTTCTATTTCCTCTATTTTAAAAGACATCCTAAAACGAGTTATATATATATAAGAAGCAAGCCATTTGGCAAGCAAATTAATAGATATATATAATGATAATAGAAAATAATATTCTTGATACAGAATTAAGTTTAATTAGAAAGCATAAGCAGTTATTGTGGGATAATAGAAATGACTTTATAATGATAGATTTGGGAAGAGATATTCCTATTTTTAAATGGTTTATATCTGATAATTCAACTTGGGAGAGTAAAACTGTAATGTATAAAACAGAAAGCCTTCTAAATAAGATAGCAGCTGCCCACAAACAAATCCCCGATGATTCAGTAAAAGAGATGTTAACTGATGCTGCAAAACGTATGCGAAATATATCCAAAGGAGGTGTGATATCTAATGCAGGTTATGAGTTCATAATAGATAAGGCAATAGAATTAAAAGATGTAACAGAGGTTATATCTAACGCTACTATTAGGTATTTAAAGAACCCACACTTTATTTGGGGAAAGGAAGATTACCAAGATAGAAAAGAGATTTACAGAACTCATCTCAACGGTGCAATTAATCGAGGAATTTCAGAGGTAAATTACGAGTTGATTAAAACAACATTAATTGACTATGATTTAAATCAAAAGAAGATGACTAAAACTATCTTAAAGGATACTGCCAATTTATCTCTATCAACTATTAAAAACTATTTAAATAAGCATTCGGAACTCAACAAAATATATCAAAAAATTAAAGAATACTCAGGAACTACAAAACAAAGAAAGCAAAAGGAGTATAATACAAACAAAAAAGAAGTTGCTTAAACTTTAGTAAAATGGGTAAGTGATTTTTAAGGTAAAAACACCCTTTTGTAAACCCAATGATAGTAGGGGTTTGTAAATTAGTAAAACGGCTAATCCCTATTAATTATATATAATAAAAGTAAAATTTATTTTTATGAAATAAGAATACTTACTACACAAATATTAAAAATAACAAAAAGTAAAATTTAGCTACATATAAAAGCAAATTAAGAATGTTTTCTACGTTATATATAAACAACAGCTAAAGTCAGGTTGTCTAAGAAAAGTAGTTTCAAATAGATATGAATACAACAGGTAAAAAGTATGGAGGTAGACAAAAAGGGACACCTAATAAACTAAATAACGAGATTAAAGACAAACTGTCTAATATAATAAATGAGGCTATTGATTCTATTGATTTAGAGAATATGAGTAGAGCAGAAATATTAAAGTTAATACAACTTGGATTGCCTTATATAATTACTAAGCCACAAATAGAAGAACCTATGCAGGAACAACAGATGTTTCAAATAGAAATTATAGGAGGTTCAGGTGAGAAATAAGTCCAATAAACAACCTTATTTAATCTTATCTGAATTACGTTCTATAATCTGATTTAGTTTAGTAAGGTTGTTATGATTGTCTAGTACTTTCTTTAGGTTTTCTGATTTGCAGTAAGTATCTTTTTTATCTAAATTCTCTTCGGCAGTTATTATCTGAAAGTTTGAGTAGTGGTTGAGAATATAAACCTCTTCGTCATTATTTGCCCAACTTAAAGGCACGATATGGTCTAAATGCATTCCCTCTATATATTCTATTTCTAAATAATCTTGAAACTCTTTATAATCTAAACCTAAAATCTTTGGAGTTCCTTTTGATTTTCCATTCACTAAGTATCTAACAACTGCATTTCTAACACTTAGCTTTAATCTGAATAAGTTATCTGATTTTCTCCTAGATTTTACATAATTGTTGTTATACTCACTTGCTTTATCCTTATTAGATTCTCTCCATTTTTTAGTAGCCTTTAATACCTTCTCATTATTAGCCTCTCTGTAGTCTTTGTAAATTATTAATAATTTTTCTCTATTAGCTTCGGTGTATTCTTTTCTCTGTTTAGCTATACTCTCCTTATTAGTATTCTTGTATTCAAAATTATACTTACTTAATCTCTCTTTATTAGTATTCTTGTATTCTAAATTATACTTACTTAATCTCTCTTTATTAGCTTGTTTATATATTCTATTAATTTCCTTTCGGCACATCTTGCACTCGCCTCTTAATCCATCTTTAGATTCTTTCGCCTTATTAAACTCACGTACATCTCTAACAACATTACATTTACTACACTTCTTTTCCATATTGGACTACTTTATCTATACAATGAGCTAAGTTGCAAAAAAAAAGTATATTTCTACTCATCTATTTAAACAATTCAATAAATCAATTGCACAAAAAAAGCTACCTTTTACATTAGCCTTAGGTGATAAAATAAGCAACCCTAGAACAGCAATAATACAGAGTTACTCAAGACCAATAGACTATAAAGATTACATATTATTCGATGGAGTTGTAATAATTAAATTTTGTAAATTGGGGGTATGACTTTAAAAGTAATTAGATATAAAAATTATGGATGTACTATGACAGGTGGTGGTCCTGATAATTGGGAGGATAAATTTTACTTTTCTTTTTATGAATTAAATAATGGAAAGATTATAGAATTAGATTTGTTTCAAAGTTTCAAAGATGATGAACTGACTTTATCCCAATACGATTTTAGTAACACAAAAGCACGATTAAAAAGCGGAAAAGTTAGAGAATATAAATTCGGAAAAGCAAAAGCTGATGATAATTATGGAATGGCTGATGAGTTTTTTAAATGGTTTGATTCTAGTCCTACTCCCGCAGAAGTAAAAGATTGTTATATAATTGAAGAAATTGAAGAAAAATGTGTTGAGGATTTTTATTTAAAGCACATAGAACCAACTAAAGAGATTAAAACTGATACTATAGAAGTTTAAACCATAGGCATATCCTCCTCCGTTAATTCAGACACTTCTAATCCTCTAAATAGGTTTGCTTATAACATCATACTAATGATATTATTGAGTTTTATAATATTGTTTATATTTATGGAAATAATAGACTCCAACTCTAAGTAAATAATTGAATGAATAGAATTTCTAAAAAAGATATTATTAACGCAATAGGACAAATAAAGTTTAACCCTGAATTAAGAAAAGGCAGGACTTCAAGCACCTATGACTTAATATTTGAAGGTATTGCTTATCCTCCTAAATTAGTAATTAGTATTGCCAACGAATATTTAACAGGTAAAGAATTAGACCCTAATGACTTTGAAGGGGGAGTTGGAACACCTGCATTTAAATTGTTGAAAAAAGAAGGTTTTAAAATAATTACCAAAGAACAAAACATAAAAGAGGATAAAGAAAATAATGAGTTCATTAAATTAATTGAAATATTTATTAATCAAAGTAAAACGAATAATTTAAAAACATCAATCTACAATAAACAATTTAGAGATCTAAAAGTAAAAATAAGTTTTGGAAAAGGTCGTTCAGCAAGAATACCTTGGGTTGGTCTTTTAAAAGAACCTAATACTATTCCAAAGGGTGTTTACCCTGTTTTTTTATTGTTTAAAGAAGTTAATATGCTAGTTTTAGCATATGGTATAAGTGAAACTAATAAGTCTGAATTCAAATGGACAAATATTGATTTTAATAAAACTATAAATGATTGGTACTTGGGTGAATATGGAAAATATCCTGACCGTTATGGGGCATCATACATTAAACGAATTTATGATTTAGAATATGATTTAGATAAAGAAATGATAAAACAGGATTTAGATGATATTGTTTTTGAATATCAAAAATTAGATTTCGAAACGAAGTCAGAATCTAATTATTGGGTATTTCAAGGGAATCCTAAAGTTTATGATTTTGAAACTTCACTAAAAGAAAATATATTAACTAATTGGAGCGTAAGTGCTCATAAAGATAAAATAAAAGTTGGAGATAAGGTTATTATATGGATAACAGGATCACAGTCAGGGTGCTATGCCTTAGCGGAAGTAACTTCTAAACCACACGAAAGAAGGCTTTCACCTGACGATCATTTATGGGAAAAAAATAATAAAATTGACTTAAAGGTTGACATAAAAATCACCCATAATTTCACAGATAACCCAATATCTAAAGAAGATATAGAAGATATAGGATCATTAAATAATTTAAAGGTTGGCCACCAAGGAACTAATTTTTCAGCAACAAATGAGGAGTATGACACAATGGTTAAATTAAGAGATCAAGATGATAATATTAAATATTGGATCTATGCACCCGGAGAAAATGCTGATTATTGGGATGAGTTCTATCATTTAGGAATAATGGGTTTAGGTTGGGATGCACTTGGAGATTTAAGTAGCTATACTTCTAAAAATAAAATTCAAGAAAAGCTTCAAAATCTCGCAGAGACAAAGTCCTCAAAAAAAAATGATACAACTGCAAACTTCGAGTTTGTACATAAAATAAAACCTAAAGATATAATAATTGTAAAAAAAGGTAGAAGTGAATTATTGGGTTTTGGTGAAATAACTTCTGATTATTATTTTGATAACGAAAGGGATCGTTTTAAAAGCTGCAGAAAAGTAGATTGGAAGACAAAAGGTAATTGGAAAGTTAACCATAGTTTGGTTTTGAAAACACTAACTAATATTTCAGACTATCCTTCTGAAAATGACAATTACGAAAAGTATTATGAATATTTATTAAGTATTATGGGAGCAAACAATAAACCTCAAGAATCTCTTTTTTTAAATCAAATATTATATGGTCCTCCGGGAACAGGTAAAACATATAGGCTACAAAAGGAGTATTTTGATCAATTTACTATTAATGAAACCTCTTTATCTAGAGATCAATATATTGAATCATTAGTTGTTGATTTAACTTGGTGGCAAGCAATAAGTATTGCTGTATTAGACCTACAAACAGCCAAGGTCAATGATATTTATGATCATAAAATTGTACGAGCTAAAGAAAAAGTTTCCTCTTCAAAAACAGTAAAACCAACTATTTGGGGACAATTACAGTATCATACCTTATTAGACTGTCCAAACGTAAATGTAGTCAGTAGAGCGGAACCACTGTTTTTTAATAAAAGTGAAGATTCCTTATGGTCTATAGATAACGATTTATTAGAACAGTCTTTTCCTGAGGCTTTTGAAATACTTGAAAAGAGCAATAACTTTATTCCAAGTAGTAATAAGCGAATTAAAAATTATGAATTTATTACCTTTCATCAATCTTTCAGTTATGAAGATTTTATAGAAGGAATTAAGCCAAGGTTAGATGATACTGAAAAAGATGTTTCTTTTGAAATTAAAGACGGAGTTTTTAAAAAAATATGCCTTAAAGCACAGGCTGATCCAAATAATAGTTATGCAATTTTTATTGACGAAATAAATAGAGGTAATGTATCTGCAATTTTCGGAGAATTAATTACTTTGATAGAAGCTGACAAAAGAATTGGAACTGCAAATGAAATAAAAGTTAAGTTGCCTTATTCAAAATCTGATTTTGGTGTTCCATCAAACCTTTCGATCATAGGAACTATGAATACAGCTGATAGAAGTGTTGAGGCTTTAGATACAGCCTTAAGAAGACGGTTTTCGTTTATTGAAATTATGCCAAATCCATCATTGTTGAGTAATATCAAATTTAAAGGATTTACTTTGGAAGATTTACTTGTCAGTATAAATGAAAGAATAGAAGTTCTCTTAGATAGAGATCATACAATTGGCCACTCATACCTTATAAAATTAGATAGTGGTGACATACAAGGTTTAAAAATGGTCTTTTTGAATAATATAATTCCGTTATTACAAGAATACTTTTATCATAATTATGAAAAGATAGCATTGATTCTTGGCGAAGGCTTCGTTAAAGTAAAGCAAAATAATAAAATAAAATTTGCAAGTGTTAAGACTATTGATACTCCTGAAATTGATAACCAATTTGAATTAATTTATCCAATTGATGATATTGAAAATGCAGTTTCAATTTTATTGAATAATAAATAATGCTAAGATCTCAGAAAAAAATACAGGTTTTTGAACATCAAACTCTTTACTTTGGAAGAGAGTATGAATCTGTTTTTTTTAAAGAGAAACACTTTGTTGCACTTGCTAAATTAAACGAATATCACAAAAATAAATACTTTACAATCCTTCATAAGGGTATTAAGTTTTCTCATTATGTTGGAGTTGTTCAAATAGATGATTTATGTATTGAAATTCTTCCTAAATCAGATAATTCCACTGATGACAAAAAAGTTTGGCAGAGAGCATTGATAGAAATGTTAAAAGTTACAAAAAAACTTAATGTTGATAATGTAGGGCAAGCAAATGTTAACGAGCAAAATATACACCTCTTAGATATTTATTTTGATTGGTTTTTAAAAGAAATTCAGCTATTAATTCGAAGAGGTTTAGTCAAAAAATATTACAAAGAAAAAGGAAATATAAAAACATTAAAAGGAAAGCTAGAATTCGCAGAGCATATTAATAAAAACCTTATACATAAAGAAAGGTTTTTTACCTCTCATCAAGTTTACGGAAAAGATCATTTAGTTCATCAAATTTTAGCACAAGCTTTAGACATTGTTGAGGAAATGTCAAATGGAAGTTATTTTTTTAGTAAATGTAAATCTATTAAATTAGATTTTCCTGAAGTTAATAAGATCAAAGCTAATGAAGTAACTTTTAGTAAAATTCCTAAAACAAGAAAAACATTACCTTACCAAACAGCTTTAGAAATAGCTAGGTTAATAATTTTAAATTACGCACCTAATATTTCTTCAGGTAAAGAAAATATGTTAGCACTTTTATTTAATATGAACTCGTTATGGGAGGATTATATTTTAATTAGATTAAAAAATGTATCAAAAGACGGATTAGAAGTTTTTGGTCAAAAGTCAAAATTATTTTGGAATGGAATAACTATTAGACCTGATATAGTGATTCAAGACGGTTTTGAGACATACATAATAGACACTAAATGGAAAAACTTAAATGGAAGCAAACCATCAACTAATGATCTGAGGCAAATGTATGTTTATAATGATTATTGGAGATCTACTAAGTCAATCCTACTTTATCCATCAAATAACTCAGAACCTCCAAAACTTATACACTTTGAAGGCTTAGCCGAAAGTCAATTACATCACCAATGTGGATTAGGCCAAATATCAATATTTAATAATGACAATAGTTTATTAAATACTAATATTGGAGAAGAAATATTAGAATGGTTTAAACAAAACTAAAAAATAGGCATATCTTCCTCCTCTGTTAATTTAGCTATTTCTAAACCTCTTAAGTAGGTTAAACTTACATTTCTTATATTTGTGTAAGCTAAATTATTATGAAAAAAGTATTTTTAATTTTGATACTATTTCCTTTATTAAGTTTTTCTCAACTTGATTTAGGAAAAACAATGAGCCAAATCAAGGCTAAATATTCTGTCGCTCCTTGTATGCAAGAAGATAGAACATTGATGTTTTGTGTTTCTGATGGTGATATGATTGGATATGTGTTTACAAAGAATAGATGTATAAGTATCCAATTTTGGACTGCATATAGTTCAAAATATAAAGCAGACATTGAGCTTGAAAAAGCAATAAATTCATTTGCTCGAGAAAACAATGAAACTCCAATGAGAAGAGGGGGAATGACATCATTTACAAAAGGAAATGGAGTTGGAGTTACCTTTTCTGTTATGAAATATAATAGCACAGATTACGTTAGACAGATTTTCCAAGCATACTAACTTATTATGAAAATTAAGATTATGAAAAAACTACTTATTATACTTTTTGTTTCTTTGATTACAATGTCTTTCTTACCTGTAAGAGAAAACCAAAATATTAAGGATGATTCTGTTGAAAATGTTGAATGTAAAATTAGACGTTGCAATGCTATTGCTAAATCTACTAAAAAGAGATGTAAACGATGTGTTTCAAAAGAAAAGGATTATCAATGTTATCAACATAAAAAGAAATAAAATGAGTAGAATACTATTACTAATCGGACTATTTATTACATTTTTTTCAAACTCTCAATCTATCAATCAATTAGAATATAAGAATGGTTATAAATCACTCAAATTAAATAGTCATAAATCTAATTTAATACATAACTTGTCTTTTATTGAAAACAAAGGCGGATATTCAACCTACAAGTATGTTGAGGCTTATGAAGTTACTTATGAATATATTACTCTAAGAAAAAAGGTTAGATTATATGTATTAGCTAATCAATATTTAACTTCAGAAAACAATCTAAAGTCACTTAACCCTAATATGAAATTTAAAAGGGGATTTGTGAAAAAAAAGCAAAAAATTAAAGTACCTATTAAAAAAAAATCAAGCAAATATCCTATAGATAAAACATTATTCAATTTATTTGATTATCCGGTAAGTTCAATAAATTTAATATTTGAAAATTCTAGTAATAGACTTAAAAAAATTTCCTTATTCATAAATGAAAAACTCTCAGTAAATTATCTTAGTATTTTAGGATTTAGATTAAAAAAATTATATAATAAATTTGCAGAAATTGTTGGTACAACAACCGATGACTTCAAACCCACTTCAGATTGTTATAAATTTCCAAATCAAACGTGCCTTTATTTTGAAAATAGAATATTTGATGGTACAATTATATGGGAATCAACTAGTGTAGTACTCAAAATACATCATAAAGCTGAAATTGATTTTAATAGAGATTTAACGTCATATTTGAAAGTAGATAAATTAGTTTCTTTTGAGGATAAGTCTTACTACAAATCAATTAAAAATAGTGGGTTCTAATTTATTTAAATTCTTAAACCATAGGCATATCCTCTTCTTTTAATTCAGCTATTTCTAAACCTCGTAAGTAGGTTAAACTTACATTTATAGACGAATGTCCCATTGCTTTCTGTAGCTTGGTTATAGAGCCTGTTCTCTTAAATATTTCTATAGCTCCTGAGTGTCTGAAGGAGTATAATGTTTGTCCTTGTTCAAGTAGATTAGATTGTCTCTTAAAACGACTCCAAAGGGTCTTAAAATAGTCTTGATTTAATGGTTGAGGTTTGTTTGAAAAGATATTATGATGAGGTTCTTCTTTTACAAGAATATCCCTAATATAAGAGGGTACGGGTACAATTCTATTTCTTCCTGATTTATTTCTATTTCCTGATAAATGAATGTATTTAAGGTCATCTGAAAAGTCAGACCAAGTAAGTTCTCTTATCTCACGATGAGGTCTTAAAAGACATCCGTAAGTCATTAAACAGCATAGGTATAAATTTGAGTTGTAGACTTTAATTTCATCTAATGTTTCGACTATATTTTTAAAGGGTTTGTTGAGGATAGCTTTGGCTTTTCTACTCTTTATATTTAGTAGTGGGTTTTTTTCCATCCCCTGACTTATTGACTCTTTTACAATAACATTTAAATGTCTTCTAACAGTGTTATATGACACTCCGGACGAATATCCATCAAGATACAACTTCACGTGATTAGGGGTTAAATCATCACCTTTCATAATAGTAGTAATTGCATTATGAACACTCTGTAGCATCTTCTTGTATTTGTTTGAATATGGTCCTTTGAGTTTAACATTTAACGCTCTTACTAGGTAATCTTTATCAGATAATTTTCCACTTATAATTTTATTATCTCTATAAGACTCTAATAGACCTCCGTTGATAAGGTAATTATAAACCTCAGCGGCTAATAGATTACCAATAGATTTTCGTTGTTCAAACGGGAATGAATTGGGATTGGTCTCAGAGCCAATACGACTTCCATTGTAGAGCCTATAACGTTTGTTTTCGATAAAGAATGAGATGAATACTTTTTGATTTGGGTTGGTGTTAACCTTTGGATAATTTAATTTCATTTGGCAGTTATAAGACAGTTAAACTTCGTTTTCCTGTATAACTACCTGTAAATCAGAATCTAAAATGGTTAGAGCATCTGACTCATAATCAGAGGGTCCTTGGTTCGAGCCCAAGTGGGACCACTTTATTAAAACCTCAATAAATTGTTAATCAATTAGTTGAGGTTTTTGTATTTATTAACAGTACGATTA
>Ga0209384_1001795_pt1 | contig 10737 bp, 8 predicted proteins | sample CoawatmetaG05DNA_FD_187511 | JGI IMG/M metagenome (GOLD analysis project Ga0209384, IMG submission 187511) | Marine microbial communities from the West Antarctic Peninsula - Coastal water metaG058-DNA (SPAdes) (version 2) | ecosystem: Environmental > Aquatic > Marine > Coastal ... | reverse complement strand
CTTTATCAAACTCAGCTTCTAACTCTACTTTAGTTGTTGCAGCTGCAAGTGAATCTACAAGAATGGTTACTAACCTATCTTTATCTGATTCTCTTACTTTAGCAACTATCTCTTCTATAGCTGAAAATATATCTTCTACGGTTTCTAAATGTAGATATAACATACTCTGTACATCTACACCTATAGAACCAAGAAACTCTGTACTAACAGCAGTTTCTGTATCTATATAGACTGCTACACCACCCTTTTTCTGAGTTTCAGCTAAAAGATGAGCACCAATTAGTGATTTACCACTTGACTCTAAGCCGTTTAATTCTGTTATACGACCTACTGCAATACCACCATCTGGTTTGTTTGATATTGCTAAGTCTAACATAGTAGAACCTGTAGATACAAAATCTTTTATATCTGTAGGTGTGGTGTCTGAGCCATCTAAGAAATATGCTACTTTCATATCCTTAAATTGTTTGTTTAATGTATCGGCTAAAACACCGGCTAATTCATCTCTTGTTGACATAAATTATCTCCAATTTTATTGTTAGTAAAAGTGGGGAGTATCCGGTAACACTAGCAGGCGGTTTTATTCCTGTCTTCAACTCCCCGTTTTTTTATTTAGCTATTGAATAAATCATCAAATGTGTCTGATGTTTCTTTTTTATCATAGGAACTAGCAGGAGCGGTTTTAACAACCTCTTCCTTTTTAGTTGTCTCTTCACTTGAAGAATCACCATTTAGGTAATCATTAAGTGCTTGAGTCAATTCGTCATAAGAACGTTCTGTATAAATTTCAGTAATATTCTTTTGAGATTCTGTGATAGTTTCAAGAACAGATGCATCTTCTGTTATTGGAGTCTGATTAGGTTTTACCCTGATTGATGTTGAAGGAAAGTTTTTACCTGTCTCTTCAGCGGTTTTGAATTCCACAGCTATATCACGACCATTTGTTGTGTCTGTGATATCACCATAGTCTGGGTCTGCGATAATGGAAAGCAGTTCTTGATAAACCGTCTTACCAAATCCCCAAAACTTAACACCTTGAGTTTCTTCACCACGTACTACTACTGGGGCGAAAGTTCTCATTTTAGCTTCAATCTTTCTACCTAAACGGTAGTCCTCTTTAGAACCAGTTGATTTGAGTTTTTGTGCAAACTCTTCAATTGGGTCAGGCCTACCAAATGAAATTGGTGAAAGATAATTCTTTCCACCTAAATCATAATGAAAGTACAATTCAATGAACGGGTTATCCGCATTAAATTTGTAAGGGGCGATTCTTACAATCTGAGTACCTGGCGAGGGTTTCCAAAGATTTGAAGTTCTGTTGTTTGTTGTTTGAAGTTGATTAAGACGACTTTTGATTGCGTTTAAATCCATGATGGACATCTCCTATTTGTTAGTTTTTAATTAGTATTTGTTAATCAAGTATAACCTTGATACATAAATAAGTATAATGAATCGTTTCAAAATACAATTTTATTTTTCAGTTTTGTCTTGTTCCCAAGTTTTTGTATCTACAATTGTATAAATTCGTGTTGGTATTTTATTTAGACCTTCCTCATTTGTAAGTAGTAATGAGTTCTTATAATTTTCCCAATCTATAGGGAATGTTTTATCTAATTTACCATCGTTTAGTTCACGAATTAAATCGTTTAGTGCATTTATAGTATAAAGTGTGTTTGTATTCTTTTTTCTATGAAGTGAGATTGTGTCTTGAATACCTTGTACGAAATCTTCATCAAATTCTACGTTATACGTACAGATTAATTGATGAGGGTCATTTTCATTTGAGAATACATAAATTTTATCGAATACAATTTCATTACACGCTATGATTATATCTATAGTCTCGTTGAAATGATTTCGTTTAGTGAATGTACATAATAGTTGTGTTTTCATCCACATTTCTCCTGTAATTTAGTTTGTTTAGCCAAGCATCTCTGAAAATCTCTGTGATATGCAATTGAATCTTGCATAGCTCCACCTGGTCCTGTTTTTGAACGAGAGACTTGAACACCTATCTGATTTCCATTTCTATCATATATAATAGCTTTTGTTCCCTCGTACTCACCCATCGTAATTCCAACATCATCAGATACGTTTTCTCCCTCTTCCACACCTAAACATTTAGATAGAGTTTCTTTATCAGCTACAACTGCACAATCAAAATCTTGTATATTATCTGGATTTACTACTTCATCTGTAATTTTACCGTTTTTATCAAGTTTATAGTAAGGCCCTTTACCACCTTTTTGTTGAACCATATTACCGTCTGAATCTTGTTGTAAATCTTTATAATCATAAACACCCATTACAGTTTCTGCTTTATTATTTGGTATTCCACCTGGATTATGACCCTCTGCTAAATCTAAATGTAATCTTTTAGCCATCCTTATGGCATATGTCCTATCACCCATACCATCTTTAATGGTATTCATAGTTTCTCTTAAATTATTAATCTCTTCAGTTTGTTCGTCATAAAAAGATTTTAATTTATCATCATCAAATACAGGCGGTCTAGGTTCTTTTCTTGTGCTTATTTTTTCTTGTGGAACTCCTTTGACCACACCATATGTTCTTGTTAATATTTGTATATCGGCTTCTCTTGCACCTTCTGGATTACTTTCCATAGCTCTAGCATATACCTGATAAATTGTTACTTCTTCTTCTGGAGAAAGATTGTTTTTGTCTAAACCATTCTTTTGTATATATTCTTTTACTGTGGGATGAATTAACAACTTTTTCCAATACTTTGATTTGTCTGCAGCTGTAGATACTGGATTTTTTTTTGATTGTAATCTGTCTATTATTTCTCTAGCTATTTTAGGATTTTCAGCATCCTCTCTTCTTTTTCTATTCTGTTCATTGATATATCTTTTTTGATTTTTTCTGTGTTTTTCAATATTTTCTCTAGCTTGTTTAGATTTCTCTATGAGTTCAGTTTTTTGCTTATCATTTAAATTTTCTTTCTCAATAGCTATATCGACAGTAGCTCTTGTCTCATTATATGGTGAACCATTTGCTATTTGGTCTTTAGAAGTCATTTTATTTGAAGTATGATACATCATCACTTCACCTGTCTCTTCATTAACTATAACAACCATAGTATCTGTTGGATTCTCTCCTGCTCCACCACCTAAAATAACTTCTTCATATTCATCTATTGGTATACCATTAACTTCAGTAATTCCTTTTTCTCTTAATTTGTCAACCGCGGCTTGTAATGAAGGTTTTGAACCACCAACATGAGAAGTTTCAGAATTTTTCCATCCTAACTCTTTATTAATTCTACTAATCTTTTGGTTTTCTCTTTTAGCAGTTTGTAACATACCTCTTCTTATATCTTTTGCTTTTTTAGAATCACCAGTTCCATGTGCTTTACCAAGTTTTGACTTTGACAATTTTTCTACTAAACATTTTTCTGCAGCTTCCATATTATTCTTGTTTTCAGATAAGCAAGCCATACTATATCCAACACCTATCTCTGCTACGGCTGAAGACTCCGTTCCTGGAGGTGGTTCTTCTCCACTCATAGTTTTATCTTTCTCACCTCCATCAATACTATCAATAGATTCTGTTGATACTCCTCTTGTTGATGGTTTTTTCTTTGTAGGTTTTTCTTTTTTAGGTTCTTTACCTCTCGTATAGTCTGGGTCAACACCTTTGTTCTGGTCTGTACCTCTTTCAAAATCACTTGGTTCGTCTACTTTATCACCTTTAGGTTTATCACCAGTAGCCGTCATTTGTTTTGCTTGTTTGTAAGCTGGGTGTTCTTCTCCTTGTTTGAGAGCTCCACCCACACTAATCTCTTTATCTTCACCATCTTTATTTTTATATTTAATAACTTTTTTCATTATCTTTTCACGTTCAGAATCTTGTTCAGTTAAATTCTGTAAAAGTTCTTCTATAACTTCAAATGGCCATTTATACTCAATCAGTATTTCAGAAAGGTGATATAGGTGTGCAGATTTCTTTGGATTAGGTTGTCCATCATCTACACGATATGCCCATTCTTTTAATATTTCATTTAGATTTTTAATCAACAAATTTCTCCGTAATATCTTTCATCTCGTGATAATTTAATCCCCAACTTACTTTGACAGGATATTTACCATCTTGTTCTAATATCCCCTTGACTTTCTTTAGGTAATCTAAACCATCTTCCATATTAAAGTCAAGTAAAAAACTATCATACGAGTAAAGTATTAATTTACTCTTGTAATCTTCTATTTCAGGTATTAACCTCGTTAACGCCCTCATATTATTTTCAGTTTCCATAAGTTGAATCGTGTAATTGAATAACTTATTAGCATTCATATCACTTAAATTCTTCTTATACAATCGTCTATTATAAATATCTGAAACGATAAATTCTTTTGAATTATACTCCTTCCACAACCCCTTAATATAATCGTGAACTTTACTGAAATATGGATTCATTTGTACTACATCGTGTGGGATAAAACCGTATAGGTATTGGAATGAAAGTTTTTTTGCTTCCTCATACTCAACACCATAAAACTCTGCCATATGTTCGTGTACTGAACCACTTGGAAAATCATAATCAATCTTATCTGCAATAAGTCTTAGGTGATATGCATCATAATCCATCTCTACTAACACACCACTTTTGAAACGGCTTACGTATGGTTTTCTACTACCATCTTTTTTATTGAGAGCTGCAAAGTTAGTTCCACCAAATCTATTACTTGGTCTACCTGTAGATGTGTAAATATTATATTCACTATGAACTATACCCTCAGTTGAATGTATACCATTTTGTTCTATGTAACTTAAATTATCTAACACCTCATCATTGTATGACATATTGACATATTGGTCATACTTTTCAATCGTATCTTTAAGTATCTTACTTATTTTACGACATTTTTCTAAATGTTTCATTACAGGTACTATAGTATTTATATTTTCTTTCTTATAGTACTTCATATTTAAAAAGTTATGAGCGTTAGTGTCTATTTTTTCTAAGTCTAATGGATTACTTGTATTCATATAATGTATAAGATTTACATCAACGACACTATTTAGTTTAACAAAATGATTTAATCTCTTCCTATCGTAAGTATATATCTTATGCTTAGAACTCATTTTATACAAGTTCTTCATATCGAGATTTATAGTCTCACTATGATTAAATGGTAATATAAACTCTTTTCCACCCCACATTTGTACATACAGTAGGGATAATTCATCGTTCACGGAGTGTTTATTATCATCACATTGTATAGGTATCAATATACAATCTTCAGTATCATACGTTTGCTTAAACTCTTCAAGTTGAACACTATTCTCTACAATCATAAATTACCAGTAGGTTTCAGACCAAAGTTGAGTTGTTTCAGGAAATACATCTAACATAATTGTTTTTAATGCTCTTGCATATTCTTGTATCTCTACTTGTGATGTTGGTTCATCTCTAAGTTCTATAAAGTTCATTATAGATTGGAATGAAGCAGTCCACCATACTTGAGTGTATTGTGAAAGTGGTAATAAGATACGAGCTTGTTCTTTAGCAACACCTTTCATTAATAACGTTTCATAGTGTTGTATTGTCAATCTCATATGGTCTTCGTATATATTTTTTGCAACACCAGCATCAATTCCATCTAATTGACCGTCACTAGCCTGTTTATTATCTTCTGATTGTTTTCTCCACACTTCAGGGAAATAGAAATCTTCTACCTCTACATAACGACCTGATATCTCATTCCAAGCGTGGTCTTTTGTAGCGTGAGTTGAAGTTGTTTCAATGCCTACCACGTGTTTATACCATTGACGAAGAACGAACTCTGGTGCTTTGATAATCATCATAACGTGTTGGTGTCGAAAGGGGGAGAAGTGTTTATGTTTCATTAGGAATTTAGATAGTCGTTTGTCTTTATCTGTAAATTCTTTTGAACGACCACCGAATGATACTCGAGCTGCATTAACTGGAGTTAGGTCATCACCTAACTTATCTACAACCTCGATGTATCCTTTATCTAATACATCAATTTTCATAATATAACCTTTTATTTCATATAGTAATAAGTATTAATCTATTTTCCTTCGTTTCAATTTATTTTCCACATCATCTGTTGAGTTTTTTGGTGGAGACCATAACTGAGTTGGGTTTAATATTTTACCTATACCTGAATAATCTTTTTCTGTTCTGTTAATAGTTTGTGAATTTTCTCTAACAACTTCACTTTTTAAACCAGATATTTTCCAGGTAAAACTAGTGTATTTATATAAACTATTTTTAATTTGAAAGTCATCTAGTGATATTTCAAATATAAGGGCAGATGTATTATTAGCAACTCTAGTAAAATATCGTGTTATTTCACCGATTTCATAATCAATTTTAGATGGTTTTGCCGGTGTTGGAACTGGATAAGGTATTCTATCTAATGTTTGTATATCACTATATCTACCATATAATGTTTTATTTTTTAATCTTTCTATTATTTTAGAATTTAAACTGTCTATTGTGCCTGTTAAGTAAATTTCGTCTTTATCAAGCGTATAGTATATAGAATACACTTCACCACTTCTAACAGTTCCATCATTTTGTTCATAAATAAACTCTTGTGGTTTTGTGCGTAAACCTTGAACGGTTCTTTCAACATTTGATTTTATATTTTGTATTTGTTTTTTAGTAGCCATCTTATTTAACGTTTTTGAGTTTAGCTTTAAACGTTTTTATCTGAGCTTCTTTTTTTGCTTTATTATTTGCAGCATTTTTAGCGTTAGTAAACTGTTCAATTAGTGACTGTTCTTTTTTCTTTTTATCATCAGTCTCATTATTAGGTATCGGTGCTGTTTTTGTAATTCTATCAGCTGTAGAACGCATTTTACCTTTTATAGCTACAGTCCACCCCGAATTACTTACTGTATGATTAACATCAAACAATTGAAATACAGTATCCTCTTGGTATCGCTTTGGTAAATATGTAGAATGAAAAGAATTACCAGGAAAAATACCACCAATTCCATCAATTTCCATTTCTAAATTAATTGGTAATAATATAGGTTTACTTGATTCTGTAATTGTTTTACTTCCGGCGGCAGTTTTTGTTGCAAAACTTAAACTAAACTTAATAGTGTCAATAAATTGTTGTTTCATTCTGCCCTTTTCATCATACTTAGAACTATATAGTTTAAAAAGAGGGTTATCACGATAATTAATTTGGGCCCTTACTTGAGATGAATTACTTATATCACCTGGTATTCGAATGTTGTATCTTAATATTTCAGTAAGTTCTTTCCACTGCTCAGCGCCTAAATATCTTGGTAGTGGTGGTGGATTTGAGTTTGCTGTAGTTGTTAATTTATCTAGTTCTACTTGTAAACTCTTTAGTATAGGGCTTGAAGCAGATTGAATTTCAGAATCTCTTTTACTTTTTTTATCTTTTTTCTTTTCTGAAAGAATATCACTATGACCTGACGCCCAAGAAGTAAGATCATCGTCACCCCCATCACGTGTTATTTGTGTATTATTATCACTATCTGATGAAGTTCCAATCCTTCTAAATCCATCTGCATTAAAAGCACGACTAAGACCAGATAACCTTTTATCAGGTGTTTTATCATTTCCTAGTTCACCTGATGCATCAGCTGGGTTACTACTCTCTTCACTATTAGCACCAGCTGTTTTTAGTTTTTTAGCGTTTGCACCATACATAATAGAAATTGCCATAGCAGATGGAACTGTTGCTGATACATTTTGACTTTTAACAAAACTTTCGTGACTCCATACTGGAAAAAAGAATACTCCATTGTTAGTCACATTATCGTTACCAACATCATAAACACTTTTAGTGATTACTTGTTTTACAGATGGACTGTTAATTTTTTCAGTTGGTTTTAAATTATTCAACCCAACAACAACATTAGTATCAATTATTTTATTTCTATGAGGTATTTGAGTATCACTCTCTATTATAAAGTTCCAAAAAGGTATATCTTGATTTAACAGGTTAAATAAACTCTCAATAGATTCTTTTGTATTAAAACTCTCTACAGTATTACCTGTGCCAACACCGAAAGCTTGTTTTATTAATTTAGTATTAATTAACATATTTCTTAAATAACCATTTGTTGAGGTTGAATTTGGTTTTTTACGTTTTACTTTACGAGTTTTACCTGTTTTAGCTTTTTCTGGTGGTTTACCTGGAGTCATATCTATTGTATTGGGTATACCATCACCATCCCAATCAAAGTTTTCAGGTGATATAGCATCATATACATCCTCAATTGTGAAATAGGTTTCTCCTTCAGCTGTAAATTCTGTAAATTTATCATTAACCATTTTAGATAATTCTTTGATTAACTTGCTGTCACCAACAAAATTACCCATTTTTGGTGAAATATTTTTAGGAAAATGAAAAGCGAGAAATTGACCAGGTAATATATATTTGTTTATATCTGTAGTTTCTAAGTTTGGATGATTTCTTATTCTAACAGATTCAAGATACTTAGTTGGAATTCCCTTTTTTGTTTCTATGGTGTTAATTGACCTAAGTTCTGAAATTGGTACATTATCTTTTGTACCAGGTGATACTATTGTTAAAAATTTAGATAATATATTGTCTTCAAACCAACCCCAACGAACCCATACATCATAAACTTTACCAACTGATGATCCCCCTACAGGGTCACCATTTTCATAACTTATAACAAATTGATTATCAATACAATTGATGCAATCATCATAACCAAAAGAATCAATTACTACTTCAGTTTTTTGGTATTCATCTTTAATTTTATCTCTTGTTAGTTGTCCGTTTAGAAAAAATGATTTAGAAATTTTATCAGCACAATAATGGTCAATATTTTCTACCATATCTTTTAAAGTAATGTTAGGAACTGCTACAAGGGATTCAGCTTCTTTTGAAGTAAGTTTATCTTTAAGTTCTTTTACTGACTCTTTACCAGTTATAGCTTTAATTTCTGGGACTGCCGTTCCAACTCCTTTAGATGGTGTTGGGTTTGATAAAATATTTACACCCATACTTGAAATTTTAGTTGTACAGTCAAATCCACCATCAGCTCGTGTTGTGTAATCAAAGTTTGTAACAATACCAATTAACATATCAAAATCACCGTTGGCATCAAGTACACTTTTTTTATATGCAGTGTAAGCTTCTTTTTTTATTCCATCACCACCAATAAAAGTTGGCATTTGTTTTATACTATTTTCATCATATACCCAACCCCATTCTAATAAAACAGTTTTACCTACTGATAAGAAATGAGGCATTAAACGGTCTATTTCTTCAAAACTCCAACACGTCCAAGATACAGTTCCTGATCTTATAGCTCTCTGACCACCTTTAAAATTAACATCAATTGATTTAATACCAGGCATTGGTCTTTTGAATTTATTTTCGGTTACACCTGATGTTTCTACAGGGTCAAGAACTTTACCAAACTCATCTTTTTTGTAAGTATTTATTTTACGAGGGCCGTAAATGTCATCATAACCAGCTGTAATTTCACCATCTTTATTTAATTCACCACCCATTAGTATGACTGGTTCTTCTAACCCTGAACTCATTCGTATGAATGTTGAACGCACTGATAGTTGGTTATTGGTTAATCCACCTAAACTAACAGGTTTGTTAGGTGTATTACCAGTTCTACCAAGTAGTTTCATTTTTTGAAATAACCGTTTTTGAATTGCTTCAGCAATTGGAGTTAAATTAATCATAACTTACTCGTTTGTATTTAAATTATTAAACTTCTCTATAATATTTGTTATATCACCTGGTATTCTAATAATTTTATCAGATGATAAGGCAGGTTTACCTTTGATATCATTAACTTTTGCAATAATCCACCATAGAGTATTATCACCATAATATTTAAAAGCTAGTGAATCTAATCTTGAACCCTCTACTGGATAAATAAATTTATCATTATCACTAATAGGAATTGAGGGATAATAAGTTGTGCTATAAACTCTTATACCAGACTTATCTAATTTTTTCTTTGTTGATGAGTATCTATTCATTTTTATAATCCAAGTGATTTTAGGTTTTCTGGGGTCATATTTGAAGGGTCTACATCTCCCAGAAAACTAGAGAGTAATCCTTCTTGATAGTTAGTCTCACCAACCCAAGGCAATTCAAAATGTTTTTGAGTTGAACTTGGTAATCTATCACCAATATAGGTAAACCCAACACTTGCTTGAATATACTTAGGTAATTTAGCAAAAGTAGTTTCCCAAGTTCCATTGTCTTGAACTGAAAACGACAAACTAGAAATATAACCAGAAGTATCTTTATACATATCACCGATGGTTAGTTTACAAAATGGTGCAATCATACCTTGGCCACCACCATTTTGTGAACTCCATTCTGGATATGTTAAACCAGCTAAATAATTCATTTTTTCCCATAAAGTTACTAACTCTCTATCTGATTTAGGCATAATATCAATTGTAAAACTAATTTCACGTTGTGTTCCTTGATAAACATAAACATTATCAGGTCGTCCAACGTAACGTTCTGATGCATATTCAGGAGAAAATGTATCTGTTATACCACTTAGTATAGCTCTGAATACTATATGTTTACCACTTCGGTCTGTAAATTTAAACGGTATAAAATCTAACTCTTTGTAACTTTTACCGTTTTCGTTATCTTGACCATATGGAATTAGATTAACCCTATCAGCTCCAACCCCTGAGAAAGCATTAACGTCAAATAATTGTGATTTACCTTTACTAAGTATACCTGA
>Ga0209384_1001794_pt1 | contig 10738 bp, 3 predicted proteins | sample CoawatmetaG05DNA_FD_187511 | JGI IMG/M metagenome (GOLD analysis project Ga0209384, IMG submission 187511) | Marine microbial communities from the West Antarctic Peninsula - Coastal water metaG058-DNA (SPAdes) (version 2) | ecosystem: Environmental > Aquatic > Marine > Coastal ... | reverse complement strand
TGATGAATTTCTTATCAACACATATTTATTCTTTTCCCAAAATCCATAGCTATTAATATTATAGAAGTCTTTAAAAAGTTCAAAATCACTTCCTAAAATTAATTGCAGCTCTACTTCGGTCCATTCATAATAGGCACCTTCCTCCTTTTCTCCTAATTTATTTTTGCTATCTGCGTCTAATGACGAATAAAATGCCCCATTCTCTGCTGTTAGTTCCTCTTTTATAAAGTTTAAAGATTCGGTGACCACCTCTTTAAATAAATCGTTTTTGTTAGTTATATATGCTTTTGAATATATACTTACCAATTGTGCATTATCATATAACATTTTCTCAAAATGGGGAATGTGCCATTTTTCATCTACAGCATATCTAGAAAATCCTCCGCCGATCTGATCATAAATACCTCCGTAGGCCATTTTTGTTAATGTATTGTTTAAGTATGCCGATACAATTGTGTCATTAAATTGATACCCATATCTTAATAAAAAGTCTAAAGAATTTGGCATTGGAAATTTAGGTGCACCTTTAAATCCGCCATATATTGTGTCTATTTGAGTCTTCCAAATATCCAATGCTTGTGTAATATCTTTTGCTTCAAAATTCGAAGTCTTTTTATTTAACACAATTAACTGAGATTCTTGTATCCCTTTTGTGAGATTCTCTGCAAATGCAATTGCTTTCTCTGGAGAATCTTTATATAATTTAGAAATACTAATTAATACTTTAGACCATTGCTCTTTCGTAAAATAAGTGCCACCAAAAATGGGTCTACCATCTGGAAGTGCAATACAGTTTAAGGGCCAACCGCCGCTACCAGTCATCAGTTGCACAGCATTCATATATACTTTATCTACATCTGGCCTTTCTTCTCTATCTACTTTTATGCTAATAAAATTAGCATTCATAATTTTAGCAATAGAATCGTTTTCAAAACTCTCTTCTTCCATTACATGACACCAATGACAAGCAGAATAGCCTACTGAAATAATAATTAATTTATTCTCTTTCTTTGCTAGTGCTAACGTTTTAGAATTCCAAGCTTTCCAATTTACCGGATTGTAGGCGTGTTGCAATAAATAAGGGCTTGTTTCATGTATTAAAGCATTACTTGCCTTAGAACCATCCATTTCTTTCTTAGAACAACCTGCAAAAAGCCATAAGAATAATAAAAAAGTAAAATATTTTAGAATAGATTTCAATTGGATTATGTTTTGAAAAATAAAGATATTAAATTCCTTTGATGTTTTTAAATAAAATAAAATATAAAGCATAAAAAAACGCTCAAAAATTAATTTGAGCGTTTAATTAAAATATGAATAAAGTTACTGCTTAATAAATTTTGCTGTTCCTATAGCATTATCCATTCTGTACTTTATTAAATACATACCCGAAGCTAAATTAGAAACATCTATAGACTCGCTATTTTTGTTGATCTCTAAATTCATTACTTTTTTACCTATTACATTAAAAATACTAGCATTTTTAATTGTATTTGAAGCAGAAATATTTAATTTACTAGAAGCGGGATTAGGATACAAAGAAACATTTAATAATTCATTATCACCAACACTAGCAGTAGCCGCTCTATAAATATAGAGATTATCATACCAGACTTGGTTTTTAAGATTACCCGCTGTAATGCCAAATTCTTTAAAACCTGTAAATGTTGCTAGATTTACTGCTACATCAATAGACAACCAAGAACCTGCTACTATAGCTGGTGATGAACCTGCATTAAAATTAACTTCAAGAGCTGCTCCTCCCGGCTGTTGCACAAACTTTAAATTAAAAACTTTACTAGTTACATCTACACTCTCTTCAATGTATACATCTACATGCATGTTTGTGTATGAGGTAATATCCATTCCGTTTGCAAGAACAATACCTTGACAATTATTTCCTTTATATGCCGCTGTATTATTACCTTCTATTTGAATCGTTTCTACAGAACTATTTCCACACCAACCTGCATCAAAATTAGAAGCTAGATCAGAATAAGCATCACTATAAAGAGAAACTACATCCCAAGCATTTCTTGCAGGCGGATTTGGTGCTGCAGTTGCAGGAGCTACTCCAGCTGTAGATCCATTTGTACCTCCAGAAATATCATCTATAAAATATGTATCTACAGCTGAATTACCATCTCCTTTATCTGTAAAAATAACCAATTTACCATAATTTGATAATCCTGAACCAAAATCTAAAGTAATAGTTTGCCAATCCGTACCCGTTGTTGTGAACGGTAGCTGCGTAATACCACCTTCTGAAGGATCTTCAAGCTTTAATAAGTGATTTCCACTACCTGTGCCATTAATTGGCTTAATTTTAAAAGTAATCGTATTATTTGCATCATCTGATAAATCTAAATTTTCTGCAAAATCAATCTGAGCATGATCCCATGCTCTTCCGCCTCCAATCATTTGTAAAACATCGTTTGCAGCATCTTGCTCAATTGAAACTACTGCTCCTTCTTTTCCAATCATCAATTGATTTGCAGAACTAAAATCGAATGGCAAAGATTGGGAAAATCCAATATTTGCAATAAGTAACATTGATAATAAAGTAATTTTTTTCATCATAAAGTTTGTTATTTATTAATTAATATTTTTTAGAATTAATGATTTATTTTTTAAAATTAAAAACTATTATATTCAAATACTAATTTATGTAATAATCTCCATTAAATCAACAAAAAACACCGCAACAAAAAGCATACGTGTGTGAGAAAAACATTTTTTTTCCGCTTAGCAAACAAAAAACCTTTTGTACACGCCTTTATATAGACTGCAAATTTAAAACGTGTATTGTTGATTTTTTCACATAATACATTTATGTATGGTTATTGTTGTGGGTATCCAATACAGGAAATTAACAGGATTAATATTACTCTATATTTTTTCAAAATTATTTTTTTTGTTTGTTTCGTGTGCGCTTACTTTTAATTTTAACTGAATACAAACTACCCTATTAATAATAAAAAAATGATAACGTTACACTTGTATTCTATACTATTATTGACACATTCCTATTTCTATTAAAAAAAAAACGCTCAAAAATTAATTTGAGCGTTTAATTAAAACATGAATAAAGTTACTGCTTAATAAATTTTGCTGTTCCTATAGCATTATCTATACTGTACTTTATTAAATACATACCCGAAGCTAAATTAGAAACATCTATAGACTCGCTATTTTTGTTGATCTCTAAATTCATTACTTCCTTACCTAAAAGGTTATAAATAGCTGCACTTTTAATTGTGCTTTGTGCAGAAATAGTTAATCTACTTGACGTAGGATTTGGATACATTGAGATTTTAAGTAATTTGTTATCACTTATACCTGCTGTTGCAATCGCATCTCCAGCAATACCACTTATATCATCAATATAATTTGTGTAAGCAGGATCTGGTATATCATACCATCCACCAGCTGTAGTGCCATTATTATTGTAAAGAGGGTAAAAAGTTAGACCAGAATATTGATCATTAGCAACAATACCTCCTTGACCTGTATCGGCACTAACGCTAAAATCAGCATTAAGAGTTTCCCAACCAGAACCAGTATGTGCTACATAAGTTTTAGAATCATTTCCTGCTCCTCCATCTCCATCTGTTAATTTCAAGAGAAAATCTCTAGCTGCATCAGACCATATTTTAACGGAAAGAGTTTTGTCTGAGGTTCTCATGTCAATTTTATTCGTCTGCATCATAAGTTTACCACCTTGCCAAGATTGACCGGCACCGGTAACAATTTTCATTGACTTCTCTGCACTTACAGTTGGGTTTGCAGCAATCGTTGCTGTGACACCATTTTCCGTAGAAAGCACAGGTGCAGCACCTTCGAAACTCTCTAAAATAGTCATCTCTGCAGGAGTACCAAGAGCATCTCCAGCAATACCACTTATATCATCAATATAATTTGTGTAAGCAGGATCTGGTATATCATACCATCCACCAGCGGATGTACCACTATTGTTGTAAAGCGGGAAAAAAGTTAAACCTTGATATTGATCATTGGCAACTACTCCTCCTTGTCCTGTATCAGCCCTAACGCTAAAATCAGCAATAAGAGTTTCCCAACCAGAACCAGTATGTGCTACATAAGTTTTAGACTCAGTTCCTGCTCCTCCATCACCATCTGTTAATTTCAAGAGAAAATCTCTAGCTGCATCAGACCATATTTTAACGGAAAGAGTTTTGTCTGAAGTTCTCATGTCAATTTTATTCGTCTGCATCATAAGCTTACCACCTTGCCAAGATTGACCGGCACCGGTAACAATTTTCATTGACTTCTCTGCACTTACAGTTGGGTTTGCAGCAATTGTTGCTGTGACACCATTTTCCGTAGAAAGCACAGGTGCAGCACCTTCGAAACTCTCTAAAACAGTCATCTCTGCAGGAGTACCAAGAGCATCTCCAGCAATACCACTTATATCATCAATATAATTTGTGTAAGCAGGATCTGGTATATCATACCATCCACCAGCTGTAGTACCATTATTATTGTAAAGAGGGTAAAAAGTTAGACCAGAATATTGATCATTAGCAACAATACCTCCTTGACCTGTATCGGCACTAACGCTAAAATCAGCATTAAGAGTTTCCCAACCAGAACCAGAATGTGCTACATAAGTTTTAGAATCATTTCCTGCTCCTCCATCTCCATCTGTTAATTTCAAGAGAAAATCTCTAGCTGCATCAGACCATATTTTAACGGAAAGAATTTTATTTGTAGTGGTCATGTCTATTTTGTTCTTCTGCATCATAAGCTTACCACCTTGCCAAGATTGACCGGCACCGGTAACAATTTTCATTGACTTCTCTGCACTTACAGTTGGGTTTGCATCAATCGTTGATGTGACACCATTTTCCGCAGAAAGTACAGGTGCATCACCTTCGAAATCTTCTAATGAACTAAATTTAACGAAATCCCCAGCAATACCACTTATATCATCAATATAATTTGTGTAAGCAGGATCTGGTATATCATACCATCCACCAGCTGTAGTACCATTATTATTGTAAAGAGGGTAAAAAGTTAGACCAGAATATTGATCATTAGCAACAATACCTCCTTGACCTGTATCGGCACTAACGCTAAAATCAGCATTAAGAGTTTCCCAACCAGAACCAGAATGTGCTACATAAGTTTTAGAATCATTTCCTGCTCCTCCATCTCCATCTGTTAATTTCAAGAGAAAATCTCTAGCTGCATCAGACCATATTTTAACGGAAAGAGTTTTGTCTGAGGTTCTCATGTCAATTTTATTCGTCTGCATCATAAGTTTACCACCTTGCCAAGATTGACCGGCACCGGTAACAATTTTCATTGACTTCTCTGCACTTACAGTTGGGTTTGCAGCAATCGTTGCTGTAACACCATTTTCCGCAGAAAGTACAGGTGCAGTACCTTCAAAATCTTCTAAAACAACTTGGTTAGATACTACAGTATTATTCACAAAAGATAAAGAATCCCAATAAGTAGTGGAATTAGTATAAGATCTAACTTCATAGTAAAATGAATCTACATCCGCTGGAGCAGTAACTGTAACTGTATGCTGCGTCCAAACACCGCCGTTATTATCTAAATAGCCACTATTATTTCTTAACTCATCATCACCTGCAGCACTTCCAGTTCCTGCATGGTAAACAGTTGTAGATCCATTCTTCCAAGTACACCAAATTCTTGCATTTGTTTCGTCACCACCAGTAGATTTGTACCAAAAGTTAACAGTGTAGCTATTTCCAGGAATAATACCAGTAATTGTTTGGCTTAAATCTTTGGTACCAGAACCACCAGTTCTAACAGCAGAAACAGACCCTGACTGTGCATCCGTAGACTGCGTTAAAACCTCTGCTTTGGTCCAACTAGTTGGACTTCCATCTGCCCAATCTTCTAGGCCACCATTTAAAAGCATTTCTTGCCCTAAGGACAAATTACTAAAGCAAAATGCTAGTAGTAAAATAAAAATGTAATTTTTTTTCATGTTAATTATGTTTAAATTAGTTAATTAGTCAATGAATTTATTTTGAAAATTGAAATTCATTTTAATATACTGTAATTTAACAATAATCAATTGTTAAGTTCAAGTTAATGACCACATCAAAAAACATACATAGTAAAAAAAAGATACATATTTTACGAAATCAGTAAAAAAGTTAGTAAATAAAAGGATCTACAACAATGAATTAAATGAAATATTAATTAATTATTAATTTAAAAAAGAGTAATGTATGGGTACTGTTGTGGTAAAACACTTTATACTAAATAGTATTTAATATAAGTTTTAATATAAAAACTTTATAATAACAAAATTTTGGCTCAAGTTTTGAAAAAAAGATGGTTTATAGATTTTTTTTAAGTAAGACTAAAGAATCATTATTGTTCGTAATTATCAAAGTGTTCTTTTTATTTATTTTAATTTGATGCACTGAACGACTATCTTTTGGTATGTGTAAACCACTAGATGTTGGAGGTAAGAATTTGAAATTATTTTGACCATCACCCAATAAAAGAGAACCAAAACCCGCATCATATCGAGTAGTTTCTACCTCAACACCATAATGATTACCGATAACAAGAATATCTTTATAACCATCAGCATTAAAATCATTAACAATAGAACCTTTTATAGGGCTAACTTGGGCTTGAATTGGTAAAACTTGACGTTTCAATATACCATCTTCATTTATTAAAATTATACTTTCGAAATTATTAATTTCATAAACAACAGCGTCTTTAACTTTCTCTTTTGGTAAAATATCTATTAATGTAGATGTTGCAAAACTGTGATAGTTCTTAAACTTTTCTGAAACATAAGGCATTTGTTGCGTAGTGCACTCTTTACCCCTCATTGGTACGTAATCCCCTTTATAATATTTAGCTAAAATCACGTCATTAGTTCCGTTATTGTCGAAATCATTCGCATATACTTTAAAAGGATGTTCTTTTGTTGCTTTAAATTTATTATTTCGACCGAGGTTCCCTAAAATATAATCATCATCTCCATCATTATCAATATCATTTGCGGTAATAGACCACCAGATACCCCTACTATCATCTTTTATTCCAAATTTTTTAGAATTATCCTTAAATATTCCTTTCTTATTTTCTAATATTTTAATTTCCATCCACTCTCCAACTAAAATCAGATCATGATCGCCATCTGTGTCTATATCTGTAAAAACTGCATCTGTTACCATGCCAATATTTTGAAGATCCGGAGCTATTTTATTTGCTGCTTTCTTAAATATTCCTTTGTCGTTAATCAGTAGATAACTACTTGCTGGAAAAGCGTACTTACCTGCTATAAGTCTTGTCCCTAAAAATAAATCTAAATCTCCATCGGCATCAATATCAGAAGCTTTTATACATTGTGTACTTTCATAAATATTTGGAATTGCTTTTGAGTCTTTTGAGAAATTACCATTCCCATCATTTATATACAGTCTATCTTTTAATCGTTTATCTCCTTGCTTAAATTCACTACCACCACTTGTAACATATAAATCTAAATCACTATCTCCATCCGCATCTAAAAAGAGTATTCCTAAATCTTCTGAACTCTTATCTTTATCCCAAGGTTGTGATTGACTTTTATCAAACTTTCCGTTTTTATTCTGTAAATACAAAACACCTCTATGCTCTGCTGCTCCACCAATAAAAAAATCTTCTAAACCATCTCCGTTTACGTCTGCTACTGCAGAGAAAGGACCATTTGTTGATAATTTGTGAGGTAATAGAATTTCTTCAGCAAAATCATCAAATTCATTTTCTTTATGCACATAGGTAATTCCAATATCAGGAGCGTTAATACTAGAAAATAATGTTTTACCTTTTTTTTCCTTTTTAGAAATAGTTTTTGCTTTTAAATATTTTGCAGTAAATGTATTGTTGGCTTTAATGTTTTTAAAAACATTAACTTTACCATCGGGCCAAATAACTTCAACTCTCTCTATGAAAGTTTCTTTTCCTAGGCCAAAAAACAGACCATGTGCTACTGACGACAAAAAACCACGTGTTACATTATTTTCTGCAATCTGCATTTTCCCATTGTAATAAATAATGGCTTTTACACCAATACCAAACTTATTTTTACTTGATCCTTCTAAATTAATTTTTAAAAAATTTCCGTTAGCTTTATTCTCATAGACGAATGCATTTTGTTCCATGTTATTCACTACTACATCTAAATCACCATCATTGTCTAAATCTCCGTAGGCCAAACCACTTGAAAAACTAGGAGTATCAAATCCCCATTTTTCTGCTACTTTTTCAAATTGAAAATTACCCTTATTTCTAAATATATAGTTTGAAACTGGTTGCGAAGGAGAGTTTTTACTAAGTTCAAACAACCTTTCTGCAGTAGTATTTTTATTTAAGTCTTTTAATACCGACAAATAATCATTATTATCTACATCTTTCTTTATACCGTTAGATATCATAATATCTTTCCACCCATCATTATCTAAATCTACTAATAGACTTGCCCAACTCCAATCGGTATTTGAAATTCCTGCTATATTTGCGATGTCTGAAAAACTACCTAAACCGGTATTTACTTGTAAAGAATTTGCCATATACTGGCGATGTGCGCCCGCATTAAACAAAGTATTAAACCTTTCTTCACTCATAGAAGCCATATTTGTTTTAGAACGGTAATGGTCTTCTGGCGTCATATCTGTGGTAATTAGATCAATTAAACCATCATTATTAATATCCCCAGTGTCCGTTCCCATACTTAATTGAGTAATGTGCTTTAATTCTTCATTAATTACATTTCTAAAAGTACCGTCTCCGTTGTTATAATACATAAAATCCGGTTCTGCGTAATCATTAGCAATATATAGATCAGTCCAACCGTCATTATTAAAATCTGAAGCACTAACACTTAATCCATAACCAAAATCTCTTGAGATACCAGCAGCGTCAGAAACATCTTTAAATTTCCCATTATCATTTCTATAAATTCTGTCTTTAAAATATTCATAATCTTTAGCTGGTATTTCATTAATAAGCATTATTTTTTTATCTGCTGGTTGATTAACTTGATACATGTCTAAATCACCATCATTGTCCATATCAAAAAAGGCTGCTTGTGTTGAGAAACCTATATCTGCTAATCCATAAGTTATTGCTGATTCTGTAAACGTAAGGTCTTGGTTATTTATAAAGAGTAAATTCCTTCTTTTATTGATATCTAGAGAATTTCCATTTCTACTCAAATAGATGTCTAAAAAACCATCTGCATTTACATCTGCCATTGTAACACCCCAAGACCATCCGGGATTCTTAGATATCTTAGAGATTCTTGTAATGTCTTCAAATTGAAAATCTCCTTTGTTTAAATACAGTTTATCTGCTACCTGACTTCCTGCAAAGAAAATATCCAGTAGCCCATCATTATTAAGATCTCCAATAGCAACACCAGAACCTATGTAAATTTGACCATAAAAAAAATGATTAAAATACTTTGATTCTGTAATACTATTATTAAAATCAATACCGGTTTTTTCTGAAGACAATAATTCAAAACCACCAATCAATTCCTTTGGATTTATATCTCTTTTCGAATTTGTGCAAGTAGAAAACAGCACAGAAAGCACTGGAATTAGTAGTAATATTTTATAAGTTTTCATAAAAAATATCGATTATACACTTGTTTTAAATTGTTGTTTTTTAATAAGATAACTATTATTCAAAAATATTGCTTTTATAATAAATATCACATTAATAATCATAAAAAAGAGAGCTCCGTATATTGAAACCTCTTCTTATAATAATAAAAATATATTATTTTTTATCGTTTCTTAATTCGTTCAATAGCATAGAGAAAACTAAATAAAAATCTTTTATTACGCTTTTAAAGCATTTCTTTTTTCTAACTCTGCACTTACCTTTCTCGCTTTCTCTTCCGTTAAGTCATAGTCTCGCATAATATAAATTGCTAATAAGGTTCCAGCAATAGGCAATCCAGAATAAAATAAACGAAGCCCTGTTACCGCTCCATCTGGCTGTGTTGCTGCACCAGGATCAAAGCCTACAAAACCCATAATTACGCCAGTTAACAGACCTGCAATTGCAAACCCAAATTTTACCATCCACCAATAAATAGCACCAAAAGTACCTTCTCTTCTCTTTCCTGTATTTAATTCATCTAAATCTATCACGTCTGAAGTCATAGACATCATTAGTGTAAATAATCCTCCAATCCCAAATGAAAAGAATGGCAAAGCAATCAAGAATAAATATGGTTTTCCTGGAATAAATAAAAACCAAAATAAAATATAACCAATTATTGAAATGGATTGAGAAACTAAAAAAGCTTTCTTTTTACCCATTTTTTTAGACATCTTAGTAATAATAGGAATCACAGCAAACGTAGTAATCAATGCACCTATACAGCCATTTAAAGTTGGCCACAGACCTGCTGCTCCAGAGTCTCCATTAAACATATAATATACAATTATAAAAAATGAAAATCCTGCAATTGTATTAAAAGCATTAAAAATTAAAAACGTAGCATAACATAGTTTTTTAAATTGTGGTATTTTAAATGCTTCTTTAAAACCGTCGCGAATAAACCTTAAACTATTTCCAATATTTTTAGTGTTTAAAGGCTCATAATCTTCTTCTAATGTAGATTTACTTTTTATAAATAAAGCAGGCACCATTGCTAATACCATGCATATAATACCAACCCAAGCTGCTAAAGATCTTGTTGCTACTTCTCCAGATG
>Ga0209384_1001788_pt1 | contig 10748 bp, 11 predicted proteins | sample CoawatmetaG05DNA_FD_187511 | JGI IMG/M metagenome (GOLD analysis project Ga0209384, IMG submission 187511) | Marine microbial communities from the West Antarctic Peninsula - Coastal water metaG058-DNA (SPAdes) (version 2) | ecosystem: Environmental > Aquatic > Marine > Coastal ... | reverse complement strand
TATTACAATCTTAATTGGTCTTATCATTATTACTATTTTGTTTATGATGTTGAAGAATAATAATGTCCAGTGTTACTTTTTTGCATTAATTGCAGGGGGTGCTCTAGGAAATTTTTATGATAGGATGGTTTATTCAGCAGTTCCAGATTTTATTGATTTACATTTTTATGGCTTGCACTGGTTTGTTTTTAATGTGGCTGATATATTTATTACCATTGGTGTTTTTTGCCTTATTTTAGTAGAACTTTTCTTTAATAATAAAAATATAAATGAAAAAAACTAACCCACTAATAGCCTCTTTTTTAATACTTCTCTTTTTAAACTCCTGTGGAACAGTTACCGAAGGATTGGGGGGGAGCAAAAAAAAAGGAAGTGATGAATTTTTAGTTGAAAAAAAATCTCCCTTAGTACTACCACCCAGTTTTGGAGAGTTACCTCAACCAGGAAAAGATCCTGAAGAAAATATAATATCAGATAAAAAAAACACCTCAGGTTTCGAAGATATAATCAATCAAAGTTCATCTGTAAGTACCAGTGGGACAAATGTTGATATAAAAACCTCTATTGAAGAATCAATTATTAAAAAAATTAAAGAGAAAAAAGTTAATTTCAAAGAAAATACAGAAATAAATTTAGATGAAACTATAGCAGAAAATGAAAAACCAAAAAAAAAAGGTTTTTTTAAAAGACTAAAAAAGAAATTTAATAAATCTGATAATTAGAAAAATGATATTTAAAAATTTTTTAAATATCAAAAACCCTAAAGTAATAAAAAAAGATTTTTTAGAATTACTAAAAGATCAGCCACTATTATTTGAAACTTTAAAACCCACATATAAATATAGTTACTCAAAAAAAATAGTTAAAAGATATAAAAAATTATCAAATTTAAGAATAATTGGTATGGGTGGATCAGTTCTTGGATCTGAAGCTATTTATGATTTTTTGAAACCTAAAATTAAAAAAAAAATCACTTTTGTTAATAATTTAAATAGCAATGCAGATTATTTTGATAATAAAAACATAAATCTAAATTTAATTATTTCTAAATCAGGTAATACATTAGAGACAATAGTGAATGCTAATGCGCTAATTAATAAAAAAGAAAAAAATATTATTATTACAGAAGCAAAAAATAGTTATCTAACTAACTTAGCAGAAAAACTTAAAGCAGAAATATTTGAGCATAAAAATTATGTAGGAGGCAGGTATTCAGTATTATCAGAAGTTGGAATGTTACCTGCAGAATTAATGAATTTGAATGAAAAGAAATTTAAGCAATTTAATAATCTTATTAAAAATAAAAATTTTATTAATAATCTGGTAAGTAATGTGTCAACTACATTAAGCTTAATTAAGAGTGGAAAACAAACATCAATAATTTTAAACTATGACGAACAATCTGAAAATTTATTTAAATGGTATCAACAACTGGTTGCTGAAAGCTTAGGAAAAAAATCACTAGGATTATTACCTGTTGTTTCTTTAATGCCAAAAGATAATCATAGTTTAATGCAGCTTTATCTAGACGGTCCTAATAAATATTTTTATACATTTTTTAATGTCATGGAAAATAGAAATATAAAAATTAAGAATGATGGAGTATTAAATAGTCATAAGTTTTTAAAAAACCTATCAATAGAAAAAATAAAACAATCACAAATGGTTGCTACAGAAAAAGTTTTTATTTCAAAAAAAATACCTTTTAGAAGTTTTAGGATTTTAAAAAGAAATGAACAGTCTTTAGGTGAGCTGTTCTGTTTCTTTATGTTAGAAACTATTTTACTTGGTCGAGCTTTAAACGTTAATCCATTCGATCAGCCTTCTGTTGAGCTAATAAAAATAGAAACAAAAAAAATCTTAAGTTAAAGTATTCCCAAATATAATTTTTGAAATACCATAATTTTTTTCTAGAATTACATTAAATTCTTTGGGTAGATCATCTTCTTCTTTTTTATGTCTGTGAATAATTATGATACCACCGGTGTTGAGTAATTTTAATTCAGTTATTGTATTCAACAGAAAAGATAATTTTTTCTCTTTATAGGGAGGGTCCATGAAAATAATATCAAATTTATCATTCAATAACTTAAGTGTATTTTCAGAAAAAATATCTTTTTCAATTACTTTTGTTTGATTTTGTTGATTTAAATTATCTATATTTTTTTTTAAAATATTTAATACTTCCTTATAACTCTCCAAAAACGTAACATTTTTTGCACCTCTTGATAAGCATTCAAGACCAAATGATCCAATACCCGAAAATAAATCTAGAATATTAGAACTTTCTAGCTCTATATTTAATAGATTGGAATGTTTCAATATATTGAAAATTGATTCTTTTGTTAAATCTTTAAGAGGTCTTGTTAGCTTATCTTTAGGCAGAAGAATTTTTTTGCCTTTAAAATTTCCTGAAATTATCCTCATTCATCAATCACCTTATGGCCAATGTCTTTTCTATAGAACCCTTCTTTCCAATTAAGGTTTTTAATTAAACTTATAGTTTTATCTCTACTGTTTTTAAAATTTGATGAAAGACTAACAAAATTAATTACCCTTCCACCATTTGAATAAACTTTATCATTTATTTTTTTTGTACCTGCATGAAAAACATAATCATCCTCATCCAGCTTTAGATTTTCAATATTTTCTATTAAAACTTCATTATTATATTTATCTGGATAGCCTTTTGAACATAAGACAGTGCATAGACTTTTTTTATTATGCCACTCTATATTTATGTTTTTTAGGTTTTTATTGCAGCATGCATTTATAACTTTAAATAAATCTGTTTTTAGTTTAGGTAAGATAGTCTGGCATTCTGGATCTCCCATTCTTACATTGTATTCAATTAAATAAGGTTCATCTTTAACTATCATTAAGCCAGCGTATAAAAATCCTTTATAATTGGATCCCATTTCCTCTAGGGCTTTAATGGTAGGTTTGATTATTTTGCTTAATATTTTTTCTTCCAAAGGTTGATTGAGCAGTCTTGATGGTGAGTATGCGCCCATTCCACCCGTATTCAATCCTTTATCACCTTCAAGAACTCTTTTATGATCCTGTGCTGTTTCAAAGCTTTTGATTTCTTTACCATCGCTTATAATAAAATAGCTCATTTCTTCACCAACAAGAAATTCTTCAATTAAAATATTTTTTGCTAATCCAAACTTTCCATCAAAAACCTCTTTTATTGCTAAATTTGCATCATTCTTATTTTCACAAATATAAACACCTTTCCCAGACGCAAGACCATCTGCTTTGACAACAAGTGGAAATTGAGTTTTGTCCAGAAAAGATATTGCATCATTAGCATTTTCAAAAATACCAAACTTAGCAGTTGGTATATTATATTTTTCACATATTTTTTTAGTAAATATCTTCGAACCTTCCAGTTGAGAAGAAATTTTATCAGGGCCAAAAATATTTATTTCTGTATTGTTAAAGAAATCTACTATTCCATCAACTAGGGGTTTTTCTGGTCCAACAATTATTAAACTAATTTCGTTCTTGATTGAAAATTCTTTAATTTTATTAAAGTCTAAAAAATCAATTTCAATATTTTCTGCTATATCTGAGGTTCCTGCATTACCAGGAAAGCAGTATATTTTATCAACTCTAGGTGATTTTTTGATTGATAAGCATAGAGCGTGCTCTCTTCCACCACTTCCAATTATTCCAACTTTCATATAGATGTATATAAACTAAAAATGAATAAAAAATTAGCAAAATTAAGATATTTACCAAATAATTTTGAAATTATTGAAAATGGTGACCATGTTGTTTGTTCTGTATCAGGAAAATTAATTAGTTTAGAAAATCTTAATTATTGGAATGTTGATCTTCAAGAGCCATATTTTTCATATGTAGAAGCCCATAAAAAAAAAGAGACTAACTAAATTCTTACTTCCATCTATCATGAGACCATATCCATTCACCTGGATTTTTTAGAATTACTTTCTCCATCCAAATATTTAGATCTCTAGTAATTTTTTCTGTTGAGGCATTATTTGAAAACTCCATAGGTTTTTCAACTTTAATATTAAAGTTCACACCATTATGCCTCTCAATAGAAATCGGCACCACTTTACAATTAAATTTTTTTATAAATTGTGCAGGGATAGTTGTGGTGAATGCTTCTTCATCAAAGAATTTAGATTTTATCCCTTGAGAGACTCTTTGATCTATCATTAAGGCTATGGAGTATCCTTTTTTATATAATCTTAACAATTCTCTAATTCCACTAGTTCCTTTTTTGATTTGATTTTTACAAATATATTTTTTTCTAATTCTTTCCATCAATATGTTTAAAAAAATATTATTTAATGGGCGATATATTGCTGATAGATTTACACCAGACTTTTCAATTTCCATCGCCATTAATTCAAAATTGCTAAAATGACCAGAAACAAAAATTACTGGAGTCTTTTCAAATTTTATTTTTTCAAGAATTTCCCTACCCACTATGCTAATATTTGATTTAAATTTATTATTTCTAAAACTTTTGAGAAACATATATTCAGACAATGTTCTTCCATAATTATTCCACATATCTTTTGTAATGATTTTGACTTTTAGTAAATTAATTTTAGGAATAGCTCTTTGAATATTAGTTTTAATGAGATTTTTTGATCTAAAAAATGGACCAAAAGTTTCAAATAATTTTCCACTAATATAAGACGAAATTTTTAATCCTAAAAATTTATAAATAATAAAAAGAAAAGATATGATTAAAAACTCAAAAAAATATTTAATTTTTTTCATTTAGCTTATTTAGTTTTTTTGTGAAATTTTCTTCATCTGATATATTAAGACTTGATTTGATATAAAGAATTTCATTTCTGTTAAAGTTTTCTAGTCTTAAATAATCTTTTTCAGTAGTCACTATATTTGCATTATATTTTTTTGCATCAATTACTATTTCATCAAAATCTTTTTTTAAATATTGGTAATGATCTGGATATTCTAAATCATTAATAATATTTAATTTATTATTTTTCAACATCTCTACAAAAGTTTTGTGATTACCAATTCCAGAAAAAGCTAAGTAACTTTGATTTTTATCAAATTCATTTATATTTAATGGTGTATATTTTCCATAATTAATATTTATATTTGGATTAATTTTTTTGATTTGATCTTTAATAGCACTTAGATTTTCTTCATTTCCATTTAAGAAAACGTTTTCATAAAATTTTAGATTATTAATATTTTCTCTTAAAGGACCCGAAGGCAATGTAAGTCCGTTACCAATCCAGTTTAGATTGTTAAAGCAAACAATCTCCATATCATACTTGATAGAATTGTCTTGAAGCCCGTCATCAAAAATAGCAAACTCAAAACCTTTTGTAATTGCCTCATTAAGTGCAATAATTCTTTTTAAATTACTAAATAGAGTTCCATTTTTACTAAGTAATTTTTGTTCATCAGTTTGATCGGAGTAAAACTTTTTAATAAAACAAGCCTTGATATTATTTTTATCTAAAATTTCTTTTATCTTGATTGCAAGAGATGTTTTTCCAGTCCCTCCAATATAGATGTTACCAACACAGATTGTTTTGATTTTTGAATTAGAGAGTTTAGGCTTTGATTTAATTCTAGTGATTAAACTTAAAATAATTGAAAAGGGTAATAATAAATACGATAAAAATGATGACTTTTTATAATCCCAAAATTTAGGTTTTTTTAATTTCATTATTGAATAAATTGTTTATCTCATCTTTAGTTTCATTAAGTATTTTTTTTCCTATTTTTGCAATTTCTAAATAATTTTTTTTGTTATTGGGTTTAGTAATTAATTTGTCTATTGAGTGAGTTAAGCTTTTTATTCCATAAATCTTATAAGCAACCTTTAGTTTATTGAGTAATTTATAGGTATCTTTAAAGTTGTCTACGTTTGGTCCATGCAAAACAGTAGAACCTAAGTTGGTAGGTTCAAGAGGATTTTGACCACCTTTTCCTGATATTGATTTACCCATAAAAACTATATTAGAAGATTGATAAAATTTTTTTGTCTCACCATATGTGTCCACCAAGTAAATATCTGTATTATTTAATATTTTTGGTCTTGAGCTGTGCAAAACTATATTTAAATCTAAACTTTTAATTTCATTAACTATTTTGCTAACACGATGAATATGCCTTGGTATTATTATTGTTAATAAATTTTTATATTTTTTCTTTAGGTTTACATGAACATTTGCACAAATGATCTCTTCACCTGGGTGTGTACTTGAAGCACACCAAATTTTTTTAAGGTTTATATTTTTTAAAAAAATTTTGTCTAATTTAGTAAATTTAGATTGTTGATTATTAAAAAACTTAAGGTTTCCTATTTTTTTAATTTTTGAGACATTTAATTTTTTAAGATAATTAAATGTTTCTTCATTTTGAGGGTAGGCAATCGAAATATTTTTAAAAACTGAGTTTGAAAATTTGTTTACACGTTTCCATTTTATAAAAGTTTTTTTTGTAATCCTTGCATTGAGAAGTTTTAATGGAATATTTTTTTTATTAAGGACTTTAAAAATACTTGGCCAAATCTCAGATTCAACAAATATTGCAATAGTTGGCTTCCAGTAATTCAAAAACTTATAAGAAAACAATATTGAGTCTATTGGAAAAAATTGATGAACAGTTTTTCTAAAATTAAATTTTTTAAATATTTTTGCAGAGCTTAAAGTTGAAGTAGTTATTAAAATTTGATTTATAGATTTATTTTTTTCAAGCTCTTGAACTAGGGGAATAATGCTTAAAAGTTCACCAACACTGGACCCATGAAACCAAATTAAATTTCCATTGAAGCGTTTTTTTGATGGAAAGCAAAATTTTTCTTTATATCTTATTTTATCTTCTTTTTTTTTTAAAATTCTAAAAAAAATAATTAATGGAGAAATTATTAAGAATATAGTTATTAATATTTGATATAAAAAAAACATTATCTTTTTCGAATTTGTTTTTCATAGAAATTTTTATAAAGTTCTGAATTATTTAATAACTCACCATGCTTACCATTTGCAACAACATTACCAGTATCGATTATATAAATTTGATCTGAGTTTAAAATTGTTGACAGTCTATGAGCTATTACGACAGTAGTTCTATCTTTAGTTAATATTTTTAAAGCATCTTGAATTTTGCTTTCTGTTTCAGCATCTAGTGAAGAGGTTGCTTCATCTAAAAGAATTATTGGACTTTTTTTAATCATAGCTCGAGCTATGGATAATCTTTGCTTCTCTCCACCTGACAATCTAATTCCATTTTCACCTATTATGGTTTCATAACCATTAGGTAATTTATCTATAAACTCATGCGCATAAGAGAATTTTGCTGCAGCTATTATTTCTTCATCCGAAACATCATTTTTAGCGTATTTAATATTATTTTTTATGGTATCATCAAATAAAGTTGTATCTTGGCTAACAAGTGAAATTTTATCTCTTAAAGATTTGATTTTTACTTTATATATAGACTGGTTATCAATCATGATATCTCCTGATTGAGCATCATAAAATCTAGGTATTAAATTCAAAATTGTTGATTTTCCAGAACCACTGTGCCCAACCAGTGAAGTCATCTTCCCTCCAGCTATATTTAAGTTTATATTTTTTAAAACATCTTTTTCATCCTCGTTGTATTTAAAATTAATATTATTAAATTTAATATCGGAATTAGTAATATTAATATCTTTAGAGTCTTCTTTATCAGTAATTTTATTTTGATTATCAACTATGGGAAGAATTCTATTAGCTGCCGACAATCCTTGTTTTAAAACCATATTTATTGTTGATAAGGCTCTAACTGGTTGATAAGCGAGCATCATTGCAGCAAGAAAAGAAAAAAAATTACCCACTTCAATTTCTCCTTTTAGTGCTAGCTTTCCAGAATAAAATATCAAAATAGCAATCATTATTCCAGTTAAAGTTTCCATGATTGGTGACAGTCTGACATAGACTGTGTTGATTTTAATATTTTTATCTTTTAATTCATTTAAATGAACATCTGTTCTTTTGCTTTCATAATCTTCTCTTTGAAATATTTTAATTAATTTATGATTCTTAAATAATTCAATTAAATGTGTATTTAAAAAACCAGATTTTTCCTGTGCTTCTGTAACAACTTTTCCAATTCTTTTACCTAGAGTTTTTGAGGCAATACCAGCTATGGGTATCATTATTATAGCAATCAATGATAATTTCCAATTTTGATAAAACATTACAAATAATAAACCAAATAAAGTTAAACTATCTTTAAATAAATTAAGAACTGCCGTACTAAGCATGTTGGTGATATGAGTTACGTCGTATGTAAGATTAGAAATAAATTTTCCAGAATGTTTCTGATCAATTAGTTGAGTGTCTGCATTAATTAAAGATTTTGCCATATCTGATTGAAGGGTTTTTTTAGTTTCTTCAGCCACACTTATCATTATTGCCTTTGCAAAATAGAGAGAAAAGCCTTTTGTGGCAAAAGCTATAATTATTAAAAATGGAATTATAAATATTAATGACTGGTCTTTCTCTACAAAGATTTTTTTTATAGCAGGATCTAATAGCCAAGCTATTGAAGAAGTGCTTGCTGCAACAAGGACACCAAAAAAAACTGATGCTAATATTTTGTTAAGATGTTTTTTAGTATAATCTTTATAAAGTCTTTTATAAGTTTCTGAATTATTCATTACAACTTACCAATTAAAATATTACAAAAAATAAGAAGTCCAACTAAATTATTGCTTTTAAAAACTCTTAAGCATAACAAGGGTTCTTTGGAGTTAAAAAATTTAATTTGATAAAAAAATAAGTGAGCAATTGTTATTAGTAAGCTTATATAAAAAAAATAATTATAATTCATCATATAGCCCACAATTAAAATAGAGAGAGTAAGAAAAAAATAACATGTAGATAGAAAGTCTTTTGGTTTATTTTTGAATTTTATTGAAGTTGATTTTACACCTATAATTTCATCATCTTTTATATCTTGAAACCCATATATTGTGTCATAACCTAATGTCCAAAATATGGCCCCTAGATAAAGGATAATACTAACAATACTTATTTCATCTTGTATTGCTGTCCATCCTAAAATTAAACCATAATTAAATGTTATTCCTAGAAATAATTGAGGCCAATAAGTAAACCTTTTCATTAAAGGATAAGTGAATGCTAAAGGCATAGAACCTAGAGCAAGCAAGATTGTTAAGTTGTTAAAGTTAATTAAAACCAAAAATGCAAGTAGACATAAAACTAAAGTATAAAATATTCCTAATTTTACTGAGATTTGATTAGATGCAATAGGTCTATTTTTTGTTCTTGAAACTTTTTTGTCAAATTCTTTATCAGAAATATCATTTACAATGCATCCTGCAGAACGCATTAGAACCGATCCTAAAAAAAATAATGATAGATAAAAAAAATAACCATTTAGATTTTTTGAAAAATCATAAGCAAGAGTTAGCCCCCATGCACAAGGCCAAAATAATAGCATATAGCCAATAGGCCTTTTCAATCTTATTAGTTCAATAAAGAGATTTAATTGTTTCATAATAATTTACTTGTAAATAACAAAGGCTAGTTTCATAATCAATTTGATTCGTATGAATATAGATTACACAGTTACAGCATTAATGTTCCCAGCAATACCTTTGTTGATGAACATCTATAGTAATAGATTTCACTCATTAAGTAAGCTTATTAGACAGCTTCATGATGAACATGTGTATGAAAATCACATACCCCCTGAGTGGAAAAAACAGTTTATAAACTTAAGTGGAAGAATTGTGCTATTAAAGTGGACTATCATGTTTGCAGCTTTTGGTCTTTTATTTAACTTACTAACTGTGTTTGCCCTTTATTTAAATGAAATTTTTGTAGCAAGGATAATTTTTGGATCTTGTTGTTTATCAATGATGGTTTCAATTTTAGTTTTCTTAAGAGAAATTCATATATCAACAAATGCATTAAAATTGCATATGTCAGATATGGATGTTGACTTAGATTAATTAGGAATAATAACTGCAGGACCAGTTAATAGTCTTGCTTCTAATTCTTCATGAGCTTTTTTAGCATCATCAAGCAAATATCTTTTAGAAATTTCAACTTTAAATTTTCTAGATAAGACTGCATCAAAAACTTTTTTAGCAGACTCAACTAACTCTTCTCTTGTCATTGTATAGTGAGCAATAGAAGGACGAGTAAAAAATAATCCTTTTGCATTAATATGTTTTTTAACATCTATAGTATCAACGTAACCTGATGCGTTTCCAAAAGCGACCATCATGCCTCTAATCTTTAGGGTTTCAATTGATCCATCGAATGTTTTAATGCCAACACCATCATAGACAACATCAACTCCATTTTTACCCACAATTTTTTCTACTTCTTCAACAAAGTTTGTATCAGTATAATTTATTACATGATGACAGCCATTTTTTTTAGCAACGGCTTCTTTTTCTTTAGAGCCAACTGTTCCAATAACTTCAGCTCCTAATGCATTAGCCCACTGACATAATATTTGACCCACACCACCAGCGGCTGCATGGTATAAAACTTTATCACCTTTTTTAATTGGATAAGCTCTGTGTAATAAATATTCAGCAGTTATTCCTTTAAGCATAATACAAGACGCAATTTCATCTGAGATACCTTCTGGAACTAAAACTAGTTTTTCTTGAGGAAATAATTGTTTTTCTGAATAACTTCCAATGGGCATTGAAGAGTGAGCCACTCTATCGCCAACTTTAAACAGATCAA
>Ga0209384_1001777_pt1 | contig 10773 bp, 5 predicted proteins | sample CoawatmetaG05DNA_FD_187511 | JGI IMG/M metagenome (GOLD analysis project Ga0209384, IMG submission 187511) | Marine microbial communities from the West Antarctic Peninsula - Coastal water metaG058-DNA (SPAdes) (version 2) | ecosystem: Environmental > Aquatic > Marine > Coastal ... | reverse complement strand
TCACGTCTGACATTTTTTGCTCCTTATTTTAAATTTTCCAATCGAGCTAATAAATTTTTAGCGGCGATTGCAATAATGATTGCAAAGGGAGCTCCGGTTACAAGCACAGAAGTTTGAAGGGCTGACAAACCTCCTCCAGCCAAAAGTGCGACAGCCAAGATGCCCAGGGAAATAGCCCAGACTATTCTGGCTAACATGGGGGGGTCTTCATCAAAGTCAGTGTCGCTGGAAGAAGATAGCATTGCAGAGACCAACGCTCCTGAATCTGAAGAGGTAACAAAAAACGTTAGGATAATGATAATTGAGAGGCACATCAGAATCTTTGAAAATGGGAACTGCTCTAAGAAGGAGAAAAGTGCAATTGAGATGTCTTGATTGATTGCCTCGGAAAGATTGATGTCAGTAAAAAGCTCTTGATAAATTGCCGCATTGCCAAATGTCCCCATCCAGATAAATACCATTAATGAGGGAACCAACACCACTCCAAGAATAAATTCTTTTATACTCCGACCATAGGAGACTCTTGCAATAAACAAACCCACAAACGGAGACCAAGCAAACCACCAAGTGTAATAAAAAAGGGTCCAGTCATTCTGCCAAGATGTCGATGAATATGCTTCTGTCCATGTTGCTAAACTTATAAAATTCTGTAAGTAAGAACCTATGTTTTGAATAATGCCATTTAAAATAAAGCTTGAGGGCCCAAAAATAAACACTGCCATGATCAATATTATGCAAAGTATGATGTTTATTTCTGAGAGCCTTTTAATGCCACTGTTTAAACCTAGCATCACACTAATAAGGCCTAAAATAGTAATCACAATGATAATTAGTATTTTGCTGGTAAAGGTCTGATCTATAATATTTAAATAATCTAAACCGGAGCTAATTTGTGTTGCGCCAAGACCTAAAGATGTTGCAATACCAAAAATCGTTGCAAGGATAGCAAGAACGTCGATGCTAATTCTTCCAAAAGAGTGGCTTGTAAACCTACTATCAATCATGGCGCTAACCCTGAAAGGCTTTTTAAGATTGTAAGAGCTGATACCAAAGCATAAACCTACAACAGCATAAACCGACCAGCCATGAATGCCCCAATGCAAAAAAGTAAAATTCATAGAGCGATTGGCCTTATCGGCTATAGAACTTTCAGCTCCGCCCATTGGAATTGAATCTAAATGGAAAATGGGTTCTGCCACTCCATAAAACAATAAGCCTATCCCCAAACCTGCACTAAATAACATGGCAGTCCAACTGGCATAGGAGAATTCAGGCTCAGCTGATTGCCCGCCAATTTTGATGTGGCTAAAGCGACTAAAGGCTAGATATGCTGAAAATACGACAAAACAGTTGGCTGCAAAAATAATTAACCAGCCAAGAGAATTTGAAATTTGACTTTGTATTTGCTGAAATAATTGACTGGCAAAATCTAAGTTACTTAAGGTCCAATATACAAAGACGGCTATGAGTGTTAACGAGATAAAAAATCTTTTTACAGCGATGTTACTTAGCATGCAGTAAGTCTACATTTTTAAATTCAAAAAAGAAGGGTTAAAAAATAAAGCGTGTTTTTTCTTGAATCTTCACAAATATGCTTCTCATTTGTTAAGGTATCTCCAATGTTTAAATTTGTAAGCAGTGTTCTTAAATCTATTTCCATCTCTTCAGAGAAGTTGGAAAGGCACTTTTTAAGTTCTAATCAATTCCACATAACTAACCAATTTTTTAACTACAAAGGGGAAAACCATGGGCTTTATACGTCATTTTAAAACAAACTTTCACAGGATCTTTAACAAAAAGTCCATTGATAAAATAGGTAGCCAGTCTGTCTCAGCATTGTCTGCATTAGCCATTCTCAATGCCGCAGCATTCACTGGTTACATTGGGGCTCAGTCTCAAGCGACCATCGAAGAAGTTGTTGTAACCTCAAGGAAACGATCTGAAAGTCTCCAAGATGTTCCGCTTTCTGTCTCTGCTATTGGAGAAGAAACTCTTGAGCAAAAAGGAATTAATGTCTTTGAAGACTACTTAATGCAATTACCCGGCGTTACAGCTGGTGGATCAGGCCCAGGTCAAAGTACTATATACATAAGAGGTCTTGCATCTACTACTCCCAACCTTACTACCGCAGGTGTTGCTGGTTTAGCACCTAACGTTGCTTTTTACCTTGACGAGCAACCATTGGGCCAACCAGGCAGAAACTTAGATGTATATGCAGCTGATATGGCGCGTATCGAGGTTCTATCTGGACCACAAGGCACTTTATTTGGTGCTAGCTCACAAGCCGGTGTTGTTAGAATGATTACAAACAAACCTGTAATAGGCGAATCTTCAAGCAGCTTAGAAGTTGAAACAAGATTTATGCCAGAAGGTGATACTGGTAATAAGTTTGAATATGTTAATAACATTCCTATGGGCGAGAGCACAGCATTGAGATTTGTTGCTTACAGAGACCAAAGAGGCGGTTACATTGATCAAATTGCCGGAACACTTAATGCAAGTCAATCCGCACGCTTTAGATCAGCTGGAACTGTAAGACAAAATGGTCTACCTGTTTCTTCATCAAGAGGTGGTTTTCAAGCCGGAGCAGATCTTTCAGGCGCTACACTCTTAAATGCTAATGCAATTGTTAAAGAAGATGCTAATGAATCTACTTACGAAGGCTTTAGAGCAAGTATCAAGCATGAGATTAATGATGATTGGGATGCTTTGGTAACCGTTGCTACTCAAACTATTGATGCTGATGGTGTTTTCTTTGTAGATCCTACTTTGGGCGACTTAGAAGTCCAAAGATATACTGATGATTCTATTGAAGATGAATATGACAACATGAGCTTAACTCTTACTGGTTCTATTGGTGATCTTGAAGTTGTTTATACTGGTGCTTACACAGACAGAACTTCAGACCAAAATGTTGATTACACTGACTATCTATTTGTTGGCCAGTATCTTCCTTACTACATTTGTGATTACTACGTAACTTATACATCAAATGCTCCCGGCAATGTCCCAACTGGAACATGTGGAGCTCCGAACTTATTGGTTGATTCAACAACACATACAGAAGTGCAGACTCATGAATTACGAATTAGCGGTGCAATAAACGATACTTCGAGTTTTACAGTGGGTGCATTTATGAGTGATCTCGAATTAACGGAGTTAAACTTATTTAATTACCCGGGTTCAGTCGGAAATGACATTGTATACGCTGCAAACTATGCTTTAACAGATACATCAGTATCTGGATCAATAAATAAAGCGAGTCCTGGCTGGTTCTCAGCAGGGCCATACAGTGAGCCGGTAATATTCTTTAACGACATAAGAAGAACTGACAAGCAACAAGGTATCTTTGGTGAAATTAGTATGGACGTGTCAGAAACATCCGAACTTACCGTAGGTGCAAGGTGGTATGACATTGAAGTTGATTTTGAGGGTAGCGCTAACTCATCATTCTACAATGGATTTGGGAATCCTGATACTCAGCAATTTGGGTCTAACTTATCAGCTCAATACGCACCAGGAAATGCTGCTGGCAATCCTGATAAAGCTCAAAGTGATGGAGTTATTGGAAAAATAACTTATTCTTGGAATCCATCTGAAGATCTTATGTACTACGTAACGTGGTCAGAAGGCTTTAGACCAGGCCTATTGAATAGACCAGTTGGTTCATCTAATGCAGCTGGAACATACACAGTTAAACCTGAGGTTAAGTCTGATGAAGTAACTAACTATGAGTTTGGTTGGAAAGCTGTTCTTGCCGATGGACAACTAAGGTTTAACGGTAGTGCATTCATGGTTGATGTCAGCGGTCTTCAAACCACTGTTTTTGATCCAAGTATTGTGAACTTATTCTTCTCGGATAATGCTGCAGATGCAGAAATAATGGGTCTTGAAGGAGACTTTATTTATTATCCTGATGTAGATGGTTGGATGCTATCAGGTGCTTTCTCATTGTTAAGCACAGAGATTACTAAAAGCTTAGTTCCTACCGATGATATTAAGGTTGGATCTGATTTGGCTTTTGCTCCAGGCATGCAGGGTAACCTAGCTGCTAGAAAAGAATGGGCAATGGCTTCTGGTAATACTGGACATTATCAAGCTCAGTTAACTTGGTCTGATGAGAGTTATTCCGATGTTATGGAGCCTAATAAAGCTATTCAAGACAGCTACAGCTTTATTAACATGCGTGCTGGAGTTAGTAACGATTCTTGGATGGCTGAAGTCTATCTAGATAACATTACTGATGAAAGGGCTGAAATCAATAATACTTTTATCTTTGACAGACAGCGAGTTGGAATAATAAGACCAACTACTTTGGGTCTTAGATTCAAACGACACTTTAACTAATCTAGGTTAAATTAATAAAAAGGGAGCTTTCGCTCCCTTTTTATTTTTCTAAGAGAATATTCCTTGGTATCTTTGTTAAAATAATTTAAAAATGAAAGAAGATAAATTCAATGCAGATAGCGCTACTCTCTCCGTAGATTTAAGCGAAGCCACTCAAGCCGTTAAGGATAATAGGTTTGAAGACGCTCTCATGCTATTTGAAATAATCCTGAATGATCATCCCAACCATATTGATAGCTTATACCTTGCATCTGTTTCATCCAGGTATTTAAAAAAATTTGATGATGCACAAAAATATATTGAACGTTTATTATTGAATGCTCCTGATATGGGCCGGGCTTATCAAGAACTAGGACACATCAATCGCGATATGGGCAAGGAAGAGCAAGCAGTTATTCATTACAGACAAGCGTGTGAACTTAATCCAGCGTTACTGGCATCATGGAATTCCTTGTATCAATATTTTGTTAAAAGTAAAAACAAGCCCGCTGCTGATCATGCTCAGAATCAAATTGAGAAACGAAAATCCCTTCCCAATGCTTTGTTATACATAGACCAAATACTTAACGAGGGTAGATTGGGCTTGGCTGAGACAAAAATTAGAGCCTTTCTTAAAAAGAATCCTACGCACACCTATGCAATGTCACTCTTATCTGAAATTGCCAATCGATTAGGTTACTTTGATGATGCAGAATTTTTGCTCGAAAAAGCTGTTGAATTTAAGCCCAATGATGGCGATCTAAGAATGCAATATGCTTCAATTCTTAGAAAAAAACAAAAATTTACCAAAACCATGGAGCAAGTTAACATTCTGTGTGATCAATACCCGGATAATCTAACCTATCAAGCTCATAAAGCCAGTGAAATTATGCAAAATGGAGACCACGAGAAAGCAATCACATTGTTTGACGATATTCTTCATAAGAACCCATATAATTTCAGCACGCATACATCAAAAGGGCATGCACAAAAGACTCTTGGAAAGACGGATCAAGCAATTAACAGCTATCAATCAGCCTATAAAATTAAACCAGATCACGGGGAGTCTTTCTTCTCATTAGCAAATTTAAAAACCTATTCTTTCACATCTGATGAGTTGAATAGCATGAGAGAGCAGGTTAAGAGAGTAGATTTATCATTAAGAGATAAAGCATATTTTCATTTTGCTCTTGCTCAAGGCTGCGAATCAATAGGTGAGTTTGATGAAGCTTTTTTTCACCTAGAAACTGGCAATAAAATTAAAAATGATCAAAGCAAATATTCCATTGAAAGAATGGACGCAGAGCTACAAGCTCAGATAGACGTTTGTGATGAAGATTTTTTTGCAGATCTCGGTAGCGGAGGGCATTCAACAAAAGACCCAATATTTATATTAGGACTTCCAAGGGCCGGCTCAACACTTATTGAGCAAATCTTAGCTTCGCACTCTATGATTGATGGAACCCTAGAGCTACCTAACATTCTTTCAATTGCTCAAAGCCTTCGAGGAGGAGATATTTACGGCAAGTTAGGAAACTATCCTAAGAGTTTGAAGACTTTAACTCTCGAGCAAAGAGAGAGCTTTGGCAAGAGCTTTATTGAAGATACTAGGATACACAGAAAAGATGCACCTATGTTTACAGATAAGATGCCTAACAATTTTCGACACATTGGCTTAATTCATTTAATGATGCCAAATGCAAAAATTATTGATGCAAGAAGATATTCATTAGATTGCTGCTTTAGCATGTTCAAACAATTATTTGCTCAAGGTCAAGAATTTTCATATGGTCTTGCAGAAGCTGGCAGCTATTACAACAGTTATATTAAGCTAATGGATCACTGGGATACAGTATTGCCAGGTAAGATTTTAAGGATAAACAATGAAGATATTATTGAAGATCTTGATGGGCAGGTTGCAAGGATGCTCGACTATCTAGAGCTACCATTTGAAGAGGAATGTATTTCATTTTATGAAACAAATCGGTCGGTTAGAACAGCTAGCTCTGAGCAAGTCAGGAGGCCTGTTAATAAAGATGGTGTGGCAAGGTGGAAGCCTTATATCAAGAATCTCAAGCCTTTGTTGCAAAGTTTAGATAATGAGCTCGTAAAGCCAGAAGATATTGCTCTTATTACTAGCTAATATTTCCTAAAAATTTATTAAAATCTACTTGGTTTTTTTGTAAAAGAAATCTCTTTAGCTTAATTTTTAATTTAAAGAAAAAGCATTTTTTATCTCGTTTCCATAAACATTATAAATTTTTAGCATGACTTTGCACTTAATTTATAAGTATTAATTATGTAATAAATAAAAAAATATATAAATAATTAATATAATAAATAAAAGTAATATATGAATAAAAAATGTAACTTTAGTTTTCCAATATTTAGTATAGAGTTTGCAAATATTTAACAATTCTTACAATTTTTAAAAAGGAAATACGCATGAAAACGAAAATTATAACTCTGTCTCTATTGGTTTTTATTGGCCAAAATACAATTGCTCAAGCAAATGTAATTGAAGAAATCATAACAACTGCCACTAAAACAGAAAAAACTCTTCAAGAAGTTCCTGTAGCAGTGTCTGTTATAAGTGCTGATGAGATAGAAAAAGCTAACATTGTTGATGCTTTTGATCTGATGCAGGTTATTCCTTCATTAGATACAAGACAATATCAATCTTCAAAGAATGCTGCTTTTTTTATTAGGGGATTTGGTAACGGATCGAATAACAATGGAGTAGAGCCTTCTGTAGCCTTATTCATTGATGGTGTCTATCGATCAAAGATGCAAGGACGAATAAGTGATCTGCCAGAAGTCGAGAGAGTGGAAGTCCTGCGAGGCCCACAAAGTACTCTTTTTGGAAAAAATGCAACTGCAGGTGTTATTAACATAATTACAAAAAAACCTTCTTTTGAAAATTATGGAAAAATTTCTACATCGTTTGGTAACTACAATTCAAAAAAAGTAAAAGCTTATTACACAGGACCATTAAATGAATCCATGGCTTACAGTCTTAGTGCTGATACTAACAAGGCTGATGGTTATGCTAAGAACCAAACAACTGGTAATGACACTAATAATAGAGATCGATATTCATTGAGAGCGGATTTGCTCATAGAAGCTGCTGATGACTTAGAGATAAGAATTACAGCTGACTATGATGAGTATGATGAGTTTTGTTGCGCAGTAGGTAATGTTTCTGCAGGCATAGCAAAACAAACGGTTTACTCGCTAGGGGCTCAGGCAGCACCAAATAACGCCTATGACAGAAATGTTTATTACAATTTTGATTCTATGGCAGAGGGAGAAAATTCTGGAATAACTGTAAGCATAGTTAAAGAAATGGATAATATGACTTTTACAAGTATTACCTCATCAAGAGACTCAGATAGCTTTGAAAGTATTGACATAGATTTTGATAGCGCAGCAATACTTAATCCTAATGATACAAATGTAAGTTTAACGGCTAAATCTCAAGAATTTAGACTGGCATCTAATGGCAATGAAACAGTGAATTGGTTAGTTGGAGCTTATTTTTACCATGAAGATCTTAAGAATGATTCAGCTGTGCTTTATGGCCCAACTTGGAGACCATATGCAGATATTTTAACATTTGGATTAACTGGTGGTGCTGCTAATCTAGCTGGTGTGGGAGCTTTAGTAGGCCTGCCCTCTTCACAAATCTTTGCAACTGGTCAAGGAAGAACATTCTATGGCACGCAAGACACAGAAACTACAACTCTTTTTGGACAAGTTGATATCAACCTTACAGATAAATTAAGTGCGATTATTGGTGCAAGTTATATTGAAGACGAGAAGGATGTTACTGGTCGTGGACCAAGTACTGATCTTTTTTCTCAAATTGGTTTTGTTGGGGTTGGAACTGTTTTGTTGGGACGAGCTGGTCTTGATCCAGCCACAGCAGCAACCCTTGCGACACAAGCTGCATTCAATCCATTGCTAGGTTTTCAAGGTCTTCAATTTCTTCCTGCAGTGGAGCCATTCCCAAATGTTGGTGAAAGTGGTAGATCTTCTGATGATAATATTGATTATACCGCTAAGCTAACATATTTAATTAATGACAATATGACTATGTATGGTGGTATTTCTACTGGCTTTAAGTCTTCTGCATGGAACCTTTCTGATGGAACTCTACCTGATGCTTCTGAGAGAGCTGCATTAGCTGCAGCTGGAAATCCAGTTGCCGAAAATACAGCAGTAGGCGTAAGATATGCAAAACCTGAAGAAGCAGAAGTTCTTGAGCTAGGTTTAAAAATGAGTCTGCCTACAGGATATTTCAATATTACTGCATTCAGTCAAGAAATCTCTGACTTTCAATCTAATACATTTGTAAGCTCTGGTTTTATTCTAGCTAACGCAGGACAGCAATCATCCGAAGGATTAGAATTTGATCTACTATTCTCTCCTGTGCCTAGCATAGACATAATGATTGGTGGATTGATGATGGATTCAAACTATGACTCATTCATTGGCTCGGCTGCTGGAGATGTCAGTGGAACTAAACCAGAAAATGTTCATGATGACTCCCTGACTAGTTCTGTAACATGGAACTGGAACAAAGGAAATATGGATGGCTATGTTAGATTGAATCATCTATACAAAGGACCAACAAAAATAAGGATAGAGCCTGCGGCAAATACTGCAATGTGTATCGCTGGAATTTGTGATAAGACAAAAGATACCCTTAATTTCAGTGCAGGAATAACAAGAGGCAATTTGGATATTATCCTTTATGGTAACAACATAAATGATGATAGGTATCTGCATACTGCGTTCCCATCTGTTGGTGATCCTTTTAGATCATCCTATGAAGGATACGCGAATGCACCTAAAACCTATGGGGTGACATTCAATTATAGATTTTAGTTTTAATTAATTGGTTTTTTAAAAGGAGCTCTTCAGAGCTCCTTTTTTTTATTATTTTTGAAAGCTATCCAAAGCTTCAGACATCTTTTTTTGAAGGGCTCCTATGGCTTTAAGCGGTCTAACCATTACTTTGAAGTCTATAATTCTACCCTCTTCATTCCATCTAATCATATCCACACCATTGACAGAAACATCATCTATAAAAGTTTCAAATTCTAAAATAACATCTAGACCATCAATGACCTCACGGACATAAGAGAACTTATCCATATTGAAAGTAATACCTGCGCCCATTAAATAGAGTTTTGTCATCTCTTTGCCCACAATGGGTTTAAAGACCACTGGCGAAGAGAAAACCACAGACTCATCTAGTATCTCTTCTAAGAATTCTGAATCATCAGATCGATAACCTTCATACCATTTGTCTAAGAATTTTTTAGTTTCACTCATAAGGGTATTAAAGGTCTAGGACACTCAATTTGCAAGAGTATTTATATTAAAAAGTATCCTTGCAATAGATATGCATGAAAATTTATAGAGCTGCTTCTAGTTACTTACTTTTTTTTAACTTTCTTAATCGAGCGTACTCATTAAGAAGTTTTTGGTTAGCAACATCACGTCTCGTATGACGTTTATTTCTAGCAGCTTCAGATTTTTGAATTCTAATAGCCTTATTCATTCTTATTTAATACTCTCATATTAGAAAATGAAAAGCAAAAAATACCTAACTCTTAGATAATTTCTTAAGTCTTGAGCTTAATACGTGAAGCTCTAAATTCATTGGAGAGCCTGAAGAAGAAAGTTTAGAAGATTTGGGAGGCATTTTTATTTTGCTATTTATTTTATCCTTCACAGCCATATATGCATCCCTAAATGGCATGCCAGACTGAACTAAGTCATAGGCCTGGTCGGTCATCTTCATATCATCATCAACAAAATCAAGAGATCTGGCTTTATTAATCTTGATTGATTTAATGAGGCCAGGTAATAAGGACAAGGATCGAGACACAGCATGCAATGAATGGATGAGCGATCGTTTGGTCAATTGCAAATCACGGTGATAACCACTTGGAAGTGAAATTAAATTCTCTAACTCAGAATAATGTCCAGCTAAAACAGAGTAGTTAGCACGCATAACTTCAACCACATCAGGGTTAGATTTATTGGGCATGATGGATGAGCCAGTTGAGTATTTAGAATCTAAACTTAAAAGGTTAAATTCCTGAGTAACGAATAAGCTTATGTCCCAAGAGAATTTGCGGACATCCAGCATAGGCTGTTTCAGAGATCCCAAAAGCTCTAATTCAAACTTTCCTCTACTATTTTGTACATAGAGACTATTAAGTTGCTTTCTTTTAAATTCTAATTTTTTGGTACTGATTTCTCTTTTGATAGGAAGATTAACTCCATAACCAGCTGCTGTACCTAGAGGATTAACATTCATCCAGGACTGAGTGTTTTGTAGCAATTCTGCATTATCTATAAAAGACTCTGCAAAAGCTCCAAACCAAAGGCCCCATGTAGATGGCATTGCTCTTTGCATATGAGTGTAACCAG
>Ga0209384_1001773_pt1 | contig 10792 bp, 7 predicted proteins | sample CoawatmetaG05DNA_FD_187511 | JGI IMG/M metagenome (GOLD analysis project Ga0209384, IMG submission 187511) | Marine microbial communities from the West Antarctic Peninsula - Coastal water metaG058-DNA (SPAdes) (version 2) | ecosystem: Environmental > Aquatic > Marine > Coastal ... | reverse complement strand
TTACAAGAAAATCATCAGCATCATATCTTTTAAAGCTCATTTATTTATATTTTAGGTTGTTTTAGTTATAGTTATAGGAATAGTTAATCTAGCTCCACTATCTAAACCTACAACTGTTAAAGTAGCAGATAAAGTAGTATTTGTTCCAAATAATGTATTTACAGTAGTAGCTCTTAAATTAATTTGAGTTCCTACAATAGTTTTAGAAACATTAGTTCCTATAGTAGTAGTAGCGTTAGTGTTAGCGTTAGTAGCTGATGTTGTATTTATTCCTACTCCTGAAAAGGTTCCTAATAATCTAACATCTGAAATTGTAGCTGAGTAGCCACTAGTTTCAAAAGCTTGGTTATTACCTAAATAACTTAGGGTTTGAGGTGTTATTGCTAAACTAGCTCCTTGTTTTAAAGTAATAGCAGCATATCCTAAATCTAATACCGGAAGTTTAGCTGTTCCTCTAGGTAGAGTTGTTAATTGATACTTCATGATTTGAGTCTCATCAGGAAATGCTTCTAATAAAGGCATATTATCTATAGCTTCTCCATAAAATGATGAACCTGATGGGTGAGTTGGATTGTAAAGAGTATAATCTATTTCATCATCACCTAATGCAAATTGAGTTATTTGAAATGATCCATCATTTTTGGCCATTACTTCCCGTCCCTTTTTAGTTAAAATAGCATCTACGGTCACTACTTGATTATTTAAATATCCCATTTTTTTCTGTTTGTTATAAATATATGTATTATTGGTTTCTTAATCACGCTATTTTTAATCTTAACTATTTTTTCCATAAGTTTTTGTGATATAATCAAAATTATCTATTACATCTTGAGTTGGGAAAGTACTTATAAAAGCTCCTTTTGCTACTCCTCCTGTAATCTCATCTTGCACAATTATAAATTCATTTTTACCTGTAGCTCTTGCTTTCCATATAAGCATACCTAAACCAGGACCTGTAATAGAACCAATACCATTAAAGGGTGTTATAGGAGTATTTGCTTCTCCATTCCCACCTATATTTCTAGTTCCAAAAATAGGTTTGTCTATTAATAAATAAGTGTAGTTAGTAAAAGTATCTTGAGCTCCTACAATTTCATATACTCCTTTATAAGCTAAAGGATCAGGATAATTACCACTAGAATCAGAACCAGAGTATCCAACATTATATGGAGTTAATGAACCTGATGAAAGATTTGTATTATAATCTCCTTTATTATTTGGGAATTCAAATTCATTAAATAATGTAACAAACCACCTTTCACCATTATTTAAATCTTTATTAATAGTAGATACTATTCCTTGTAAACTGGGTTTAATTCTTCCACCCCCTTGATAAAAACCATTATCATCAGTTGTAACTCTACTAATATGTTTATTTCGGTAAAGATAAATAGCTCGATTATTATTTCTAATAAATCCATAATTATTTACAGTAGAACTACCTACTGTAAGATCTACATTATTTGATGACGTTAAAGCAAAATTACTAATAGTAGGTACTCCAAACTCAGTAGTTACTACTTTTGAAGTTTTTGGGAGGGTTGGATCTGATCCTGCTGTTAAATTTGGATACATATTTAATGATATCCGGTGATTAACAGGATTATTACTATTTAATATTTGATAATAATCAGTATATGTTTGAGGAGTTAACCAAAAATAATCACTACCTATTGAACTAGTTGCTACTGATTGAGGTGGATAAATAACAGTAGTTTGATCATCTGATAGTACCATTCTATAATTTCTGGAAGTAGAAAATGCATCTGGTTTTCTAGAAGAAATAAGTCTAGTTGTTGCTCCTTCACTACCTTTAACACTTCTAATAGAATCTTTACTTGATACTTGTAGTATATTTCCTAATTTAAGCCCACCCCAACCTAGAATTTCTGGAGTTGTTCCACCTCCATATTCAAATTCATATATAGTTGAATCTAATACACTAACTGAGGGGGTTCTACCATAAGTTCCTATATTTATTGGAGTTCCAAAAGAAGATGTTCCTGCGGTGGAATTATATACATTAAAATTACTTGATTGATTTTTAGAACCTAAATAACGTGGGTTAATATGTCTAAGAGAAGAGTAATTTGAATCTTGAACACTTGCTTTTAAAGCTTTACCATTTATAATTAAGTCAAAATTTGTTGGGATATATACTCCTGAATTATAGTCTATATCTTGGTATACAGTACTTTGTCTATTATTTATAACATTGTTAAATGTTGGTTGACAATCAAATGCTCTAGAAAAATCTTGTGTGAAGAAAGGTTCAGGAATAGTTTCCATAGTTGGACCTGAAGCATCTGTAGTTGTAATAAAGAAACGAGCACTTGAACTAAAATTACAAGTTGGAGTAGCAAGTTGTGTTGTATTTTGAAACTTTAATGAAAAATGATTGCCAGCAAAAGAACTTGAATAATCTATAGAAGCACTAACATTAAAGTTTTTTTCACCAGTTCCTGTAACTGTTATAGCATTACCAATTTGTTGATCATCTGGGCCTGCTAAAAATATTTTATGATTATTTCCTGTGTTACTTCCAATACTAAGACTACCAGATGCTTGAAGATTTATTATTTTTTGAGGATATGTTTTAAATTTATATCGTGTAGATGTGTAAGTATCTTGATCACTAAAATCTTCTAAAAATCCTTGATTGTCTGTAATTGTTGTTAATTTTACAGTTCTAGGATTAACTATTGGGGGAGAACCAACTGTAAGTAATACACTATCTAATGAAGCTGTAACATCATATTTTAATAAAGCTCTATCAGCATGTTCTATATTTGGATTATCAACAGAATATAAAAAATAAGTAGGTTGTTCACTTATAGATAGAATATCATAAGTAACATTTCCTGTACTATAGGGAATAGTTAAATCTGTTAAAGACTGAAGAGTAAGAGTTTGATCTACTCCATCTCCATCAATTTTAGCTATTTTTATATATTTTACTCCTTCTGCCATTTTTTAATTTTTATTATCTATGTCCTGGTGCTGGTCCTGGTGGTAATGTAGGATCATCAGCTTGTTGATACCATATAGAAATATATCCATTTGTTGGAAGATTAGCTGTACTAATATAACTATCAAAATTATAATTACTTCCACTATATATTCTTACACCAGTATAATTTACACCTATATTACTAACTTTTTTAAATGGATCACACTCTGGGTTTAGATTTTGAGTTGTTACTATTATTTGTGAACCACTAAATTCTCCATTATAAAATTCATCTTGAGTATCTTGTATATAAAGTGCTGATCCTGAAGTTGTAGGATAATTTTCACTCCAACTTTGGGTAACATTAAATCTATTTTTAGGTCCTACTCCATTAGGACCATATGGAGTTGTATTTATTGAGTTAAATCTACTAAAACTTCCTCCGGGACCCCCGGAAGTATTGGAGATTGTTCCACTCTCAAATTTATTCCATTGAGGTTTAATAGTACCTTCAAGAGTTATATCTTGAAAAGTTAAGGGTTGATTATATTGATTAGAGCTATTTACAAAATTAGCTAAAATTGTATTTTGGTTAACTGAAGTATTTTTAACTCTATTTCTTTCAAGTATATGTTGTTTAATAACTATTCCTGATGCTAGACTTGTTCTTGCTGGAACAAAATCTTTTATCATTTTAAAAAGTGAATTATCAAAATATTTTATAAGTCTTACAAAATCAAATAAATCATATTCTTTAATATATTTTTTAAAATATTCATCTCTTAATGCATTTAAATCAGGATATGTTCTATCAGAATTAGTTCTAAAACTAGGATCACCTATATAATCCCCTATATTAAAATAACCTAATTGACTATTTATATCATCATTTATTTCATTTTGAGGGGAAAAAGCTACTTCTAAGTAATTAATATTAGGAGTATAACTAGAACTTACAGAGGGATATTGTAGTAGACTTTGAAATGAGGATAAAGTATCACCTGCAGGTAGAACATTATCTTCTATTCTAATTTTATCTGTAACTCTATTTTTTATACCTACAGCTGGTTGATCTATGAGAAAAGTTTCAGTATTAGCTTCATAGGTTGGAGTAGAGTTAAAATTAAAATTACTAAATCCATTACCACTTCCACTAAAAGATGATGTTAATGAAATAAAAGATCCAGTTACTTTAGGATGAATTGAAGTTGTAGATATTCTATCTAATTCACTTCCTAGAGTAGCTCTAAAAGCTAATTCATTGGGAGAAGAATTAATAGTATTACCTTCAATTGATAAGGGATTCATTACATAATCCTTAAATGAATCTTTACTTAAAATAGTATTATAATATCTTATTTCTTGTAATGATCCTGAGAATGCGGTATTATTTAATGTGGAAGAAGTTGTAAAAAAGGCATCTGTTGTTTTTGCCCATGAACCTGTAGCTATAAATGATGAATCTACATACCCAATAGAGGTTCCTGTGTCTCCGTTGTATATTTTGTTAGCGGTAGTTAATTCAAATCCATTAGCACTACCACTTGTTATCATTACAGACCACCAATCCTTATTAAAGAATGGAAAAGCTACACTAGCTGAATTACCTGCTATTACATCAGGTATCCATTTTAAAGTAGCAAATTGATAGTTAGGATCTATTGTAGCTCCTGAATAGGAAGCACTAGTTAGTCCTGAGCCTGTATATTCTAAAATTAAATCAGATTGTAAAATAGAAGCACTATATACACTAAATATAGATTGGGAAACATTAGAGGGTATAGTTTCATTAGATTTAAATCTAAATTCAACTGTAGATGGATTTGAAGATGTTGAATTTGTATTTAATATTTCTCCAGTCCAAGAATCATTTAATATAAAAGAACTACTTATAAAATTATCTCCATTATTATTAAAGGCATAATTAAAATTATTTTGGTATAAGTCCCAATCATTAGAATTTACTTTATCTTTACCTCCAAATTCACTAATTCTTAAAATAGTATCTGGGATACCATATGTTGTAATAAGAGCTCTTAATCCCGGTATAGTACCCTTAGATTTAAGTAAATAAGGTAAATTATGATATAATCTTTTATATAAAGATTTATTAACATCATCTAAAGGTATAAGGTCATTAGAGGCAGATATTAAAGTATCAATATATTCAAATCCAGTAGGTGTTGGGGATGAACCAGTTATATTAGGAAAGGGGAATAAACTACCTTCAGGGGTTAATCCTAAGAAAGCAGTAAATAAATCATCATTAGAAAAATTATTTTGGTATAATTTAACTCCAAAATCTCTAATTGTATCAGCTACTAAATCTTTAGATACTCCATAATCTAATCTATTATCAGAATTAAATTTTTTAGTAACATCCTTGATATAAATCCAAATATTATCATAATGTTGAGCCACCATATCAATAAATAACTCATATGGTTTATTTTTAGCATCATCTCTTAAGTACTCAGGGATAGTAGATATTAAATTATCTTTATTATCATTATCAAAACGAGAAGCTGATAGAGTTAATCCTCCATAATTAACATTAGATTCATTTGAACTTCCTAACCATGTTAAAGCAGCTGGACTATTAGGTGTAGCTAGTAAATATGGGGGAGAAGAGGTTGTTTTAGGCCAAGCATATGAGCTACTTTCATAATATAAAATATACTCATAATGATCAAAATTAGTTATTAGATTATTAATTTTATTTTGGAAAATAGTTGTGCTTCCAATAACAGCAGATGAAGCAGAAGTTGGACCTGTTATACTTGATTCTATAGTTGATATTGAAGCTGAGTGTTGTTCTATTAGAGCAACTTTATAAGTAAAATTTTCAAGTCTAGTTTTAGCTGAGCTAAAATGTATAAAATTAGAAAAATCACTATAGTCAATACTAATAGAAATTTCTTTTTGATTTAATAAACTATTAATTTGATTTGTAGAAGATGATAAAGAAGTTTTAACTATATCAGAATATGATAAAGTTGAAGTTGAATTATTAACTTGATCTTTTATTTCTAAATTAAAATTAGGACCCTGAAGAGGTGATGAGTCTTCAATTACTACAGGTTCTTCTATAAATTCTATATTGTAAGCTAGTGGATCTTCTATTAAAGTTACAACCCATAACTCAGATTTTATATCATAATTATCAGAAAGAGATTCATATAATTTAATTAATATTGTTGGATTATCTGTATCTTCATCCGCTATAATAATATTATTAGCTATAAATAAATTATTATCTCCAAAATTAATATAAAAGTCTAAAAAGTATTCACTTTCTTGTCTTTTATTAATAAAATTTTGAGTTTGCTCTATTAATATATTATTATCTATATTAAGACTATCTAATCTTATTTCAGTTCTATCTGAGGATATTTCTGTTATATATAAGTTTTGTACACTAGATCCAATTTCTAGAGAAGTAATATTATAATAAACATTATAGCTACCCTGATTATATCCTACATCCTCTAAATCAGTTTCAGGATTAATTTCAATTTTATTTATTTCTGAAGATTGGGCTGATTGTCCATCATTTAGTACTGTGTATGATGAATACTTATAATCTATAGATAATAAATTATTATTTAAATCATAAATACTATACTCAATATAATCTGTAGAGTCTAATTTAGTATTAACATCAAAAGATGAAATTAGAGTTTCATCTTGTGAATTGTACTCTATTTGATCATTAATTAGAGCCGGAGCTATTTGTTCTATATTAACCATTATATATTTATTTTTTTAATAGGAAGAGAGATAATACTTTAGTACCCACCTCCACTACCCCCACTACCCCCACTACCTCCACTACCCCCACTAGTACCTCCACTAGCACCTCCACTAGTACTTCTACTAGTACTTGGGAGTTGTTCTTTTCCATCACCTACTACAATACCTAGTTCTGATTCTACTAGCTGTTTTTGAGAATCTAATAAATCTTCTCTTAATTGGGAAATTTCTTTTTGAAGTTCTTCAATTATTTCATTTTCTTCTTCAAAATTAATATATTCTGAGCTTTGTTTTATTAAAAATTCATGAGAGTTAGTTTTACCTAATTCAGGAATATCATAAAATAATTCATTATAAAGAGAAAAAAATTCTTCAGTATTGGGTTGTTCATCTAGTTGTTCCTGGATGGGAGTTACTCCTAGTTCACTAAATGAAGTATTAATTACCTTAGAATATTGAGTTTTACTAAAAACAGTTTTATTTAGATTAATTTCTTCGCTCATTATCCATTAATTATTTTAAAGTAATAATTGTCGTCATATATTCTAGTTGAACCGTCTATATTCGTTTTAATTAGTAGTTTATAATATCGTTCAGGTTCTAATCCATTCATATAAATATCAAAATAGTTACTTGTTGAATCTGCACTAATTTGAGTATATTGATTATCAAAATCAATTACATATTCATCAGTATCTAAATCTTTTAAAGCATAAAATGAAGATGTTGGTAGGAAATTTTTATCTAAAAATAATGAACTTGTTTGAAATGTTCTAGGGGGATACATAGGACTAATATTAAGTCTAAATCTATTAATAGAATTAATATTAAATATACCTGGGTTTTCAGCTAAAGACATCTTAATATTAGAGTCAGAAACTATACTTGATGTAAGAGATCCTGTTAATACAGTAGTAAAATCTACCCATTTAAATTCTAATTGAGGGGGATATATAGTATTAGTATCAACACTATAATATTTAAATATAGGTTGTTGAGAAGAGGTTGTAAAAAATTCAGCACTTTGAGATAATTTAACTAAAAATCCACTATTACCAAATCCTTCATCTCCAGATACAAAGGCTCTATCATACCAATTATTAACTATTTCTTTTGTACTTACATTTAAATCTTTATTACTTCTTAAAGCAAATGATTGAGTTACTCTATATGTATTAATTCCAGTAGCAGCTTCATAAATCCAATTTCCCCCTCCAGAAACTGAGTGGGTTGAGTCAAATGAACCTGTAATTCTTTTACCATCAAATACAGATCCCATAGACCAAGCATCTATATCTTTAGATGATCTATCAACCCAAGTACAACCATCTGTTGTTTCAGGACTATCTCCAAATTCTCCAGTTCCATTATTCCAAGATTGACCAGCTGGAAGTATTTCTAATATTTGAGTGTTACTTATTCCTGAAGCTTCAGCTATAAAAGTTCTAAAATTAACATCCCATATAGTAGTACTTCCAGTAACTATTTTATTATTAATAACATCTACAATTTCATCAGTATCAAATTGAGTAAGAAATCTAGCAACATCAGGAGTTCCATTTATTCCTATAATATTACTTACTTCAAGAATAGCATCCATCCCAAAATTAGCATCTGGGGTTAGAGAATATAGAGTAGAGTCTTGAGTTGGAAAGATTTTATATATAGCCATGTTTATAAATATTATAATGGAACAACTTTTCCTTTAATGTCTTGATTAGGATATCTAACTTCAAATATGCTTGGATCTAATGAAGGATATATTACTTGATTTTGAGTAGCACCCTCAATATCATAAGAATATTGAGAATATCCAGATGTAACTCCTGCTTTATTTCCAATTTGAATATTTTTAACAGTTTGAGTACCTTGTACTTTATCTAATAGAATAAATAAATCTCTTAACATAATAGGTTGATTTAATTGCCATTTATCCTTATTAAAATATCCTTGTAATTCTTCTATACATCTTAAAAGTACTTCATTATTGTTAAAATTAGGTAATACTATAATTTCAAAACTAATATCTATATTAATAACAAAAGCATTCCTAATTTCAATATTATCACCTATAATTCTATTTTGTGATAAATAAGTTCTTAAATTTTTCTTTAAGGTATTTGAGGGAGAAGAAAAATGACCTTGAGTATTTAGTCCTAAACAAAATAAATTTAGGGTTTCAACTGTTGAAACTTGATTATCTGTTAATTTAGGTTTTTCTACATAGGCTTTAGATATAGCACCAAACTCAGAAGGCATACTTAAAGCTCTAACTAAATAGTCTTCAGCTGTTACTGATCGATTTTGTGATGAAAATGAAGATAAAGTATTTTGTCTTATTTCTTCTATAGTATCTCCTCCTTTACCCCCAGTGGCAGCTGTAGGATTTGCTGAAGAGATTGAAGAGAATATGTAATTAGCTGTGTTAGAATTTAAATTAATTTTATTAAAAGTTATACTATCTGTTGTTAATAATGTTAAAGAATTAGCTTCTATATTGGATTCAACTCCTCCTCCTGTAAGATATCTTACAGATAAAGTTGTATCTGATGGAGATATTCCATAAGTATCAGTATAAAGAAAATTAGTTGGAGAATAAGCTGATGTTAGTTTATCTTGGTTTGAAAGTAAACCTATTCCTACATTATTAGGATTGGGAATTATTTCTTCATCATTATCTGTTGTTGTACCTGCTCCAAATTGAATTTGAAGATTATCTAAAGAGATAAATCTTGTTGCAAATCTCTTTTGAACTTTTTTTAAGCTTAGTAAATAAGGTACTTCTCCACTATCTTGAATATTATTAGGATCATTAGGATTAGTATTACTAATTTTTTTATAAACCATTTCTTGCCCTAGATGATCAACCTCACTATATAAATTTCCATTAGAATCTACTATATCTAATATTTTAACAACATTCCTAGCATTTATATTAAGAGTTTGAAAAGGAATAGGTGAGCCTATATTAAAATTTTCAGTTACTATTGTTGAGGAAATAGCTTTTCGTGTTTTCTTTAATAGATAATATTGTGGAGTATTACCTGAGATTTGATATACTGATATTTCTGTTGGGTCTTGAGAAGATGAAAAAGCAAAATCTACTTTATCCTGAATTAGGAATCCAATATTTCCTTGGCTTGTTGATCTAATAGAAGTATAATCAGGTATTGTTACAACATAATCAAAATCAGGTACTGTTACTCCATCAGCATTAGTTTTGGAGGGGATTTGTTGGTAAAAATCTATATCAACTGTAGCTACACCTGTAGTTTTAGGTTTATATCCTAACATATAAGCTAAATCAAATATATTATTTGTTTGTCTAGCATATTGAAGAAAATTTTCTTGGATTTGGTTGTCTAAATAAAAACTTAAAACGTCACCTACATAAGCAGATTGTTCCATAAATAGCATTCCAGGAGAAGCTTGAGAAAAATCATTAAATGTATTTGGAAAATAAGTTTGACTAAATTCAATAAGAGAATTTCTAAAGTCTGAGAAGTCTCTATTTAGATACTTTACATCACGAGTAAGAAGAGTAGCCATATTATAAGTTAAAAGTTATAGTATCATTAGTATTAGTATTAATAATTTGATAATTTAAATCAATTATAAGAGAATTAAAGTCATTATTTTGAGAAATATTTAAAGATATAATGGTAACATTAGGGAAAAAAGTTTTTATTTTAGTAGAAATATCTTCTTTTAAAAAATCAGTATTATCATTGTCTAATTGTTGGAATACAAAATTTCTTAACCCCCCTCCAAAAGTTGGATTTAAAAATCTATCTCCAGGATTTGTTAAGAAAAAATTAATTAAATTATTCTTTATAGCATTTTTAGTTTGAAAATTAGATTTAAAAACTGCATTACCATTAAAAGGAATATCAATCCCAACAGCTGTTGAAGGAGCAAAATTAATTGGATCTATTTGTTGTGGGTTAAAAGCCATTATGTATTACTAAGTAAATTTCCAATTTGATCTAAACTAACAGAGCCTTGTGGAAGTTGACCATTTACTGGGTCAGTACCCATAGTATTCATAGGAACTGCATCTTGAGATGTAAAAGACATTTTAGTATCTTC
>Ga0209384_1001762_pt1 | contig 10850 bp, 1 predicted proteins | sample CoawatmetaG05DNA_FD_187511 | JGI IMG/M metagenome (GOLD analysis project Ga0209384, IMG submission 187511) | Marine microbial communities from the West Antarctic Peninsula - Coastal water metaG058-DNA (SPAdes) (version 2) | ecosystem: Environmental > Aquatic > Marine > Coastal ... | reverse complement strand
TGCGCGGCGGGCTCGTATTCTGCGGCTGTGGGCGCTGACACGCCCTCGACGTGCGCGCCGTGCGCGGCAGGCACGTATTCTGCGTCGGTGGGCGCGCACACGGCCTCCACGTGCGTGCCGTGCGCGGCGGGCACGTATTCTGCGGCTGTGGGCGCTCACATGGCCTCGACGTGCATGCCGTGCGCGGCGGGCTCGTATTCTGCGGCTGTGGGCGCTGACACGCCCTCGACGTGCGCGCCGTGCGCGGCAGGCACGTATTCTGCGTCGGTGGGCGCGCACACGGCCTCCACGTGCGTGCCGTGCGCGGTGGATTCCAACTCTCCGTCGGGTAGTTTCGTCTCGACCGACTGTTCATGCAACGCTGGCTCGACGGGTCCCAATGGCGAGACATGCTCGCTGTGCGTCTCTGGAAAGTACAAGATCCCGCCGGGAGACGCTGCATGTAGTATCTGCACGGCAGGCCAGTACTCGACGGTGGTTGGCGCCACGTCCAACGAGTGTCGAGATTGCCCGACAAACTCCCACGCGCCGGATGCTGGCAAAACGTGCATCTGCAATGCCGGATCGACGGGCGCCGACGGTGACACATGCTCACTGTGCGTCGCCGGGAAATACAAGGCGTTGTCAGGGTCTGCGGCATGTACCGACTGTGGTACCGGCACGTTTTCGGCAGCGGTCGGAGCAACCGATGCCTCTACATGCTCGACGTGTCCAACAAATTCGAACTCCCTGTTGAATAGCTCTGTTTCGACCGCGTGCACGTGCAACGCCGGATCGACGGGCCCAGACGGCGGCGAATGTGTTCTGTGCATCGCAGGCGCATACAAGGATGTAACTGGATCATCTGCATGTTTGCTTTGTGCACCAGGGAAATTCTCTACAGAAACAGGGAAGTCTGATTCGACATGTAACGAATGTCCGCCTGAAGCACAATCTCTTAGGGGGTCCACTGTCTGTATTGTCTGTCCGGGGGGGACACGGCTTCTACCCAGCACAGGGCTGTGCGTCGACGATCTCGTCACCATTGACGGATTGATGAATATAAACATCGACGCGGCAACGTTTGAAAAACACCGCAGCAAGTACGTGGAAGCGATTGCAGCTGTGGCCGAAGTGGGTATCTCGAGTGTGGAAATACTGTCGGTGAACGAGGTCATGCATTCATCGAGGCGACTTTCTCAATCACTAGACGGGGAATTCGTCGAAATCGGGTGGCAAATAACGACAACAGGTTCGACCGCTCCGGCGACCAGTACATTGATGACGCAAGATCGTATGGATACATGGGCGAACAACAACAATCTTGTGGCACCCACCATGCGATCAGTCGCAGTGGCTTGCGGTACGGGCTTAACGCCCAGCAATACCTCGTCTGAGTGTGTGCCGTGCAATAATGGCTATTTCAAGAATATTCCTGACAATTCTACGTGTCTAAAATGTCGACCCAACACATTTTCGAACCGTTTGGAACTCGATAGGACCACACATTGTTTGTTGTGTCCAGACAACGCCGGTTCTGTCAGTGGTAGTGCAAATTGTTTATGCCTTCCAGGCTTCTCTGGGGCCGACGACGGCGCGTGTTTGCAGTGTGTCGCAGGCAAGTATAAGAACATGAGCGGGCCCGGGACGTGCACAGACTGCAGAAACGGAACATTCTCTGCGTCGCTCGGAGCAAACGATTCATTGACGTGCTTGCAGTGTCCGACGCGTTCCGACGCGTCCGTCGCGAGTACCACGCAATCCGCCTGCACGTGCAACGCCGGCTCGACGGGTGCCAACGGCGAGACATGCTCGCTATGCACCCCCGGCAAATACAAACTCGCGGCAGGAAACGGTGTGTGTGTTCAATGTATCGCTGGCACATACTCAGCAGTGATGGGCGCCTCGGGTTGCACCAGATGTCACACACACGCCGACTCGCTCGCGAACAGAACCGCCTGTGCGTGCATCGCCGGCTACTCGTTAACGGGCGGGAGGTGCATGAGCTGCGGGACTGGAATGTACCTCTCGACGGCCTCCAAATGCGTGCAATGCGAGGCCGGAAAATATTCTGATATTGTCGCGGCCACGAGATGCAGAACTTGTCCGCCAAACCACTTCCGACTTCAGCCAGGGGCCTCTAAATGTGCTCTATGCAGTGAAGGTATGGTCTCGATATCGGACCATACCGGGTGTCGCACGCCCCCTCCATGTCCGGGCTGGAACAACTCCATGGTCGACGCCACGACAGCCGCATTGGTAGAACGTAAAGAGACAGACGAAGTCGATTCGTTTTACGTGTTTGAGTCGTTTATCGCACATTATGCCCGCCAACCGGAGGGGGGCTCCACATCGTCATGCACCAAGCTATACGACCGGGTCATCGAGCGGATGCGGACAGACGCAGGAGGTAGCGCGGCTACCACACTTGCGTATACCGTGGATGTTGGAATACTCACGCTCGGATTATTTACACTCCAATTTAGATTCAATCTGAACTCGTGATTTAAGTTGCCTCTGCTCCACTCCGCTTCTCTCTCCGCCAGACGTCACGACGCTGCCAGCGAGACCCGCGAGCGCCCACGCTCGCGAGCAGCGACACGCCGTAGAGCACGGAGAAGTAGAGCGGACCGTTCTCGAGACACTCGAGGTCCATGCGCACGCACGCCTGCTCGTAGTGCATCAACAGCGCGCCCGCCGCGCCCACGAGGAACAGTGCCTGCTCGACTGGAATGACATACATGCCTGCGGTCACCGTTTATCTTGTGTCGTGCGCCTTAAAGATGGCCGCCGGACAAGTCGCGCCTTCACGGTCGAGGATCGCCATTTCCTCGAATTTTCGAGGACACTGACTCCAATTCGAAGATATGATTAGGGACAACTGACATTATATAAACCAGCGACAACCAATAAATTTCATAAACTATCCGATGGCATGGGGTTTCATATATAACCATTCTATTCATACGAATAAATGTTAATACGAAGCGTTATTGGAACGGTGCTGGTGCTTCTGTGTGTTTTACCGACCGTGGACTGCACATGCAGCGCTGGCACGACAGGCCCCGACGAAGGCCCGTGCACGGCGTGCGCTGCAGGGACGTACAAGGATGTGGCGGGGGATGCCACGTGTACACTCTGTCCTATTAACGCGGTCTCTGTGGAGGGGAGCAGCGAATGTGCCTGTGCAGTAGGTGCCTCGTGGCGCATTCCCTTTGAAATTTTTACTACTGCGCAGAGTGATGTATTTAAAAATTTGAATTTTCACGAGTTTAAGAATGGAGTGTCATGGCAGTCTTGTGATACGGTTTGCCAGGCTGAGTCGGGAGTAACGTGTGATACTGATACTGGGAGAAATATATTTGGTTCTGATTCGGTGGATCAACTCGATACTTTAAGGACAGTTAACAATATTAATTGGTGTAATTACGAAACCTCTACATACCCGAGTTCAAAGCAAATGAATCCATCTATTTCATATCAAGGTAAGTGTTTGTTAAATGGTGATACGACAAGATGGGATTGTTCATCGGCACATCAGGTTAAAAGATTATGCCCATGTGTTTGGGATGTGACAGCCCAAAAAAAATGTGTTCTATGTCCTGCGAACACGTACAAGTCCGAAATAGTTAGTGATTCGGTGTGCGTTCAATGCGCCACGGGCGGCCAGTCGTCCCCGGGCAGCGGTGAATGCAAATGCAACACAGGGTACGGGCGTGGCGACGGGGAGCCGTGCATGGAGTGCCCCGAGGGGAAGTACTCCGACGTGATAGACACTTCGCCCTGCACGAATTGTTCAGCCAACCTTTATAGCACACGGACGAAGGCCATCGGGCATTGGGTATGTTATCGGTGTAATGCTGGCTTGTTCTCTGAGCCTGGGAGCACATCGTGCACGACATGCCCCGCCGGGACGAACAGGGAGTACATGGGGGATGCTTGCACTTGTAACCATGGGCACACGAGTGGCGACGGGGGGGCGTGCACGGCGTGCCCCGCCGGGACGTACCAACACACGACAGGCGATGCGCACTGCACGGCGTGTCCTGTCAACACCTTCAGCGATGTGACTGGGGGCGTCAACATAGACGTGTGTATGGACTGTCCTGATGGCTTGATCTCTGTGGAGGGGAGCTCAGAATGTGGATGCCCTACTAACGCGGCCTCTGTGGGTGGGAGCACTGATTGCACCTGCAACGCCGGCGCGACAGGCCCCGACGGAGGACAATGCACGCTTTGCGAGATGGGCAAGTACAAGACATCGACGGGATCCGAAAGCTGTTCCCTGTGTCCAGCGGACACCTATATGGACGACATGGGAGCACGAGCGTTGTCTGACTGCGAGCAATGCCCGTCGAATTCGTCGGCCGTAGCTGGAAGCTACGACGTCGAGAACTGTATTTGCAACGAAGGGTACTACGAGCCCCCGTCCGACGTCTGGACATGCAACAAGTGTCCGATGGGGAAGTATAAACACATTCCCGGAGACCACAACTGTACGGCGTGTCCGGTGCAAACGTACGTGACAGCGTTCGGGTCCGACTCCATACACGACTGCTTGGCCTGTCCAGAGCATTCGAATTCCAGTTCGGACAACAGCCACTGTTTATGTGACAAAGGATATACAGGGCAGGCGCGTGTCGGTTGCACAGCGTGCGACTCTGGCAAATTCAAATCCGTCGTGGGTGTCGATGCTTGCTCGTTGTGTCCCGCGAGCAGCACGTCGCTCCCGGGTAGCACTGCGCTCAGTCAATGCATCTGCGACGCGGGGTACACGAAGGACGAGGGGGGGGCGTGCACGGCGTGCCCCCGGGGGACGTACAAAGCGGACAAGACCGAGTCAGGGAACAATATGTGCAGTGATTGCCCCGCGAACAGCAATTCGTCCCTCGGTAGCACGCAGTGCAGTTGCATCGCGGACATGTACTACTCCGCAGACGGTAGTGATGTGTGCGTTCAATGCCCTGCGGACAGCACGTCGCCCGCGGGCAGCACCGCGCCCAGTCAATGCATCTGCGACGCGGGGTACACGCTGGGCGACGGGGGGGCGTGCACGGCGTGTCTCCCGGGGACGTACAAAAACACGACAGGCAATGGTATATGCACGGCGTGTCCCGTGGACACGTTCAAGAGCGCGAATGGGAGCGGCGTGTGCGAGGCATGCCCGTCGAACTCGGGCGCGCCGGTGGGGAGTCCGATCTGTTTTTGCAATGCTGGATTCGCAGGGCCCAACGCGTGCACGGAGTGCCCCGCCGGGACGTACAAAAACACGGCAGGCAATGGTATATGCACGGCGTGTCCCGTGAACACATTTAGCGCGATGACAGCCACCGCATGCCAGAGCTGCCACGCGGGTTCGCGCTCCGCGTCGGGAAGCCAGAGCCAGGGAAACTGCACGTGCGACGCGGGATACAGCCCAAGTCTCTTATTCCCGGAGCTGGAAGGCGTGCTTGAAAATTACAGGCAAGAAATTTGGAGTGATATGGGGTTGGCAGATTTCGTAATGGCAGATACCGTCGAATCTTGCACACAGGCGTGCGCTAAGGTTCCAGGCATGAACATGAGCTGTATAGATGGGGTGCACTCTCATTGTCAGACATGTCCTTACAATCAAAGAAGTAATTATGTTGCAAATTATGTAATGACGTCTCCAACCCCACGTATAAATACGTGGTGGGATAAGCAATTATTTGAAGCAATCGTTGGCATGGCTCGCGACGAACCTCTTAGTTGTGAGTATGATAGTGTTTCAACTACATCAAACGCCCCCTTCTTATATCCCCCGGGCTTCAAAAATTATGGTGAATGTATATGGCGGAGAATCGGTACTCCAGGAATCAAATGTTCTGAAATGGAACACAGAAACAGTTGGGATACAGACATCGCATTCAGTAGACTTTGTCCATGTTTCTTTGACACACCACGGGTTGTCACGTCGTGTTCTGCGTGCCCCGCCGGAAGGTACAAGGGATCGAACGGGAACGAGTGGTGCGTTGACTGTCCCACAGGCGGAACATCACCCACGGGCAGCACCTCGATTACGCAGTGTATTTGCGGCGCGGGATACACGGGGCCCGGCGGCGGGACCCCGTGCACGGCGTGCCACGCCGGGACGTACAAAAACACGACAGGCAATGCAAACTGCACGCTGTGTCCAGTCAATACATTTTACGAGGAGACGGGGGGCACTCATGCATCCGTGTGCGAAGCCTGTCCTCTTAACTTGGTCTCTGTGGAGGGGACCGGGATGAAGGGAAACTGTAAATGCAACACCGGGATGGATGCTGTTTTGGTAGAGCATGCATACACAGCTAAGTTTGATTATTCTCAATGGGGCTATACAACAAATTCAGACGAGAAACAAGATCATTGGTTGTCCGTTTGGAATGATTTAGGGGTGGTGGATTGGAAATTCTCAGGACAAAATCAGGGTGATTGTGATTCCGTATGTGGTACAGGTTCTCATATGAAGTGCGATGATATCAAAGGCAGTAAAGCTGTAAATGGCTGGGGAGTTACACCTTTTGGGGGCAGAGATGTCATACAAAATCTTGTAAATGGTATTTCTGGTTATTTCAGGTGTGGAGGTGTTGGTCACACGAACGAAGTTGAAGCGCCATATTTCCAAAGTAGTCAGTGTATATATCCAACTACTGACGGACTTTTTAGATGTGATACTAAGATTACAAAAGGATTCAAGATATGTCCTTGTTTTGCTACTGACGATGCCCCACCACGGCACGCCGAGTTGTGCATGGCATGCAGTCCCGGAAAGTACAATCCCGAGCCAGGGAACAGCGGGTGTAGTGATTGCCCCGATGGCAACACGTCACCCCCCGGCAGCACCGCGATTACGGATTGCTTTTGCAGCTTGGGATACACAGGGACCGACGGGGCGGCGTGTACGGCGTGCCCCACCGGGACGTACAAAAACACGACAGGCGATGCAAACTGCACGGTGTGTCCATTCAACACATTCAGCGAGGTGACGGGGGGCATTGTGTGTCAAGACTGTCCTATTTACACGACCTCTGTGGAGGGGAGCAGCGAATGTGACTGTATACCAGGTGCCTCGACGCGCATTCCCTTTGTTGATTATACAGCGGCTCTGAGTACTCATTTCAGCACATTTAATTTTCACGAGTGGAAGTTGGGAGCAATAAGGGACAGTTGTACGACTACTTGCGAGTTGGAGTCGGGTGTATATTGCAACGAAAATAACGGGAGAGCAATGATGTCGGACAATCAGGCTGGGATGTATGACAATGAATATTGGAACATGTTTTACGCCCGTATATATGGTATATGGCAAAATAGCATAAGTATGCTTCGTCGACACGAAAATTATAATCCAGGTTATTTTGTTGGCACAGGGCAGTGGACAAGGTACACTGACAGATATTGGAGTTGTACGGCGAGTAGAAGTCGATTTCAAAGAGTGTGCCCTTGTACTTGGACTCCGTTGGCACAAAAAAAGTGTGTTCAGTGTCCAGCGGACACGTACAAGTCCGCAATAGGTTCTGCGGTGTGCGTTCAATGCCCCACGGGCTACACGTCGCCCCAGGGCAGCAATCGATGCACTTGCGCCGCAGGGTACACGAGTGGCGACGGGGGGGCGTGCACGGCGTGTCCCCCGGGGACGTACAAACCCACGATTGGTGATGGGAACTGTACGGCGTGTCCAGCCAACACATTCAGCGAGGTGACGGGGGGTGTCGATGCAGCCGTGTGTGAAGACTGTCGTACTAACTCGGTCTCTGTGGAGGGGAGCGCAGAATGTGGATGCATGGCAGGTTTCAATGCGCGCATTCCATTTCACACATTTACACAGGCACAGAGTACTGCATGGCGAGCTTTGAAATTTCACGAGTTCAAAATAGGACAATTAGGATCAACTTGTGTGAACACTTGTGGTTCAGAATCGGGGGTAACGTGCGATGTGGCTGTTGGGCGAAATGTAATATCTAATGCAAGCGTGGATACACACAGTATTATGAAACACATTTGGGGTGAGTGTACGACATTTTCTTCGTATGAGAATCCTTACCCAGGTGTTAGAACTGCCCAGGGCCAGTGTTTTAGTCGTCTAAATTGCTGCGCACAACCGTTATCTCACGACTCTCTAAATTGGCAGTGTGATCACGGTACCGTAGGTCAACACAATAGCGCAAGTATACGGAGACTATGCCCTTGTGTTTGGGACCAGGAGAAAATTGACAGGTGTGAATTGTGTCCAGCGGACACGTACAAATCCGCAATTGGTGGTGCGGGGTGCGATATATGCCCCGCGGGCACCCAGTCGTCCCCGGGCAGCACCGCGCTCAGTCAGTGCATTTGCGCCGCGGGGTACACGCAGGGCGACGGGGGGGCGTGCACGGCGTGCCCCCCGGGGACATACAAAGACACGACAGGCAATGGGAACTGCACGGCGTGTCAAGCCAATACCTTCAGTAGGAGCCCGGGAGCGGTCGATGCATCCGCGTGTACAGTCTGTCCTACTGACGCGAGCTCTGTGGATGGGAGCACCGATTGCACCTGCAACGCCGGCGCGACGGGCCCCGACGGAGGACCTTGCACGCTTTGCGAGATGGGCAAGTACAAGACATCGACGGGATCCGAAAACTGTTCCCTGTGTCCACTGGGCACCTATTTGGACGAAACGGGAGCACGAGCGTTGTCTGACTGCGAGCAGTGCCCGTCGAGTTCGTCAGCCGTAGCTGGAAGCCACGACGTCGAGAACTGTGTTTGCAACGAAGGGTACTACGAGCCCCCGTCCGACGTCTGGACATGCAACAAGTGTCCGATGGGGAAGTACAAACACGTACCCGGAGACCACAACTGTACGGCGTGTCCGGTGCAAACGTACGTGACAGCGTTCGGGTCCGACTCCTTGCACGACTGCTTGACCTGTCCAGAGCATTCGAATTCCAGTTCGGACAACAGCCACTGTTTATGTGGCAAAGGATATACAGGGCTGGCGCGTTTCGGTTGTAAAGCGTGCGCCTCTGGCAAATTCAAATCCGTCGTGGGTGTCGATGCTTGCTCGCTGTGTGCTGTGGACACGTTCAAGAGCGCGAATGGGAGCGGCGTGTGCGAGGCATGTCCGTCGAACTCGGGCGCGCCGGTGGGGAGTCCGATCTGTTTTTGCAATGCTGGATTCACGGGCCCGGACGGCGGCGCGTGCTCTATGTGCGTCGCCGGAAAGTACAAGGCGCTAGCAGGATCGGAAACATGCACTGAGTGTGGAATCGGCACATATTCGACAGTGGTTGGGGCAAGTGATGCATCCAGTTGCCAGAACTGCGTTGCGGGAAAGTACAAGGAGCTGACAGGGTCCGGGGTGTGCACCGACTGTGATAATGGCACGTATTCAGCCACGCTCGGGGCCACGAACGTCTCTACATGCTTGACGTGTCCAACGAACTCCAACTCTCGGTTGGGGAGCCCGGTATCAACTGCATGCACGTGCAACGCCGGATCGACGGGCCCCGACGGCAATGCGTGCTCACTGTGCGTCGCTGGAACGTACAAGGAGCTAGAAGGATCGGAAACATGCACTGAGTGTGGAATCGGCACGTATTCGACAACGCTCGGAGCCACGAACGTCTCTACATGCTTGACGTGTCTGCCAAACTCAGACTCTGTGTTCGGGAGCCCCGTCTCGACTGCGTGCACGTGCAACGCAGGGGCAAGCGGTATGGACGGCGGCTCTTGCACGCTGTGCAAATCAGGCACGTACAAAACTGCGGCCGGATCTGAGACGTGCACTGACTGCCAAGCCAGTAAATACTCCGCGACGGTTGGTGCCACGGCGGAGACGACATGTGTATTATGTCCAACGGCGTCTAATTCGAGTGTGGCGAGCGATCAACCGAGTGACTGCTTGTGCAACGCGGGCTGGACGGGACACAACGGCGGAAATTGCACGGAGTGTGCCAGCGGCAAATACAAAGCTGTGGCGGGCAGCGACGCGTGTATGGACTGTGGCATTAACACATACCAAGAAGAGGTGGCACGGACACATATCAGTGATTGTGTGCGGTGTCCTGCCAACTCGTCGTCCTTGTATGCGAGTACCTCAATTGATGACTGTCTCTGTAACGTGGGGCACTATGCGCACAACATATGGGTCTGCGAGCTCTGTCAACCGGGGAATTACAAAAATGCGGTGGGCGACCAAAACTGCACTAAGTGTCCGATAAACACGTACCTGCCCACACTCGGCTCTGACTCGATAGCCGATTGCAACAGATGTCCCAGTAATTCGAACTCGAGTGCTGGAAGCAAGACCATCACCTCCTGTCTGTGCGACAAAGGGTATACACGAGACGCTCATACCTGCGTTGCGTGCGGCTCCGGAACATTCAAGTCTGTCCGCGGCTCGTCGAATTGCATCTCATGTGCTGCTAACACGTACTCGCATTCGGAAGCAGCTACCTCGGATGCCACGTGTGCGGCATGTCCTGCTCATTCTTCGTCGTCGCTGGGCTCTAGCGCGCTGCACGACTGCACGTGCAACGCAGGCTCCTCTGGGCCCGACGGCGGTAATTGCTCGCTGTGCGTCGCCGGAAAGTTCAAGGCGCTAGCAGGATCGGGAACATGCACTGAGTGTGGAATTGGCACATATTCGGCCACGCTCGGAGCAACGAACGTCTCTACATGCTTGACGTGTCCGACAAACTCCGACTCTCAGTTGGGGAGCCCAGTCTCGACTGCGTGCTCGTGCAACGCCGGATCGACGGGCCCCGACGGCAATGCGTGCTCACTGTGCGTCGCTGGAACGTACAAGGAGCTGACAGGGTCCGGGGTGTGCACCGACTGTGATAATGGCACGTATTCGGCCACGCTCGGGGCCACGAACGTCTCTACAT
>Ga0209384_1001761_pt1 | contig 10851 bp, 9 predicted proteins | sample CoawatmetaG05DNA_FD_187511 | JGI IMG/M metagenome (GOLD analysis project Ga0209384, IMG submission 187511) | Marine microbial communities from the West Antarctic Peninsula - Coastal water metaG058-DNA (SPAdes) (version 2) | ecosystem: Environmental > Aquatic > Marine > Coastal ... | reverse complement strand
CTTAATAAATCTAATTGTAATTGAGATGATATCATTAAAGGTATATTTTTTTCATAAAGAATATCAATTAATGTAATAAATCTTTGTTGTTGATTAGAATTATCAATATTAAAAATGGGAATATTTTCTATAACGATAAAATTACACACTTCAGCTATTTTTATATAATCCTCTGCTCCAATATTTTTAGAACATAGTTCTTTAAAATCAAAACGTGCTATTCCATTAAAATAATTCTTAATACTAAGTTTTCTTCCTTTGATATTTAGGGTCATTTCTTTATTAGGAACATTTTTAGTTATTTTTCTAAAAAATTTATTGAGTTTAAAATTTGTTGATTCATTTAATGGATAAAAATATCTTTCATTTTTATTTTTGATAGACTTTCTATAATCTTCTTTGATAATTAATTTTGATTGGTGAGATCTTTCCTTCATTATCTTAATAAAGGGAAGGAATTGATCTCTTTGTAATCCATCTTTATAAAGATCATTAATTTTAATATTAGATGAAAATAAAACTTTTATATTATCATCAAATATTTTTTTGAATAAGCTACCTAAAATCATTGCATCAACAATGTTTGTGACCTGAAATTCATCAAAATAAATTAATTTAGATTTACTTTTTAATTTTTTGACAAATTTATCTAAAATATTTTCTTTTTTATTTTTTTTATTTTTAAATACAAAATCATGGAAGCTAATCATAAACTCATTAAAGTGAAATCTTTGTTTAGTTTTATCAAAATTAGTGTAAAAAAAATTTAACATCATTGTCTTACCTACGCCCACATCTCCCTGTAAATAAAATCCTGTTTTAGAATTTTGCTTAGCAAATATCTTTTTTAAAAGTGATTTATTAAAATTCTGTTTATAGAATAAATCCAATTCATCTATTAAATCTAATTGATTGGGATTAATTTCTAAATTATTTTTTTTACAATAATCTTGAAATAATTTATTTAAATTCATTTTTTTGTTTTAAAATCTATACCATATTCTGACCTCGAGCCTTTTCTTAAACCAAAGGGTCCAGAAATAAACAATGTGAGGGGTTTTGTTCCTGGTTTAAGATCAACTCTATGCAAATTATTTGCTGACCTAAAACCAATATATCCAACTGACCTCCAAAATCTTCCAGAATTTAATGTTTCCCAATAACCACCCCTTAATATGATGGTTATATATGGAAATATATGGTTATGGACCCCCTCCCCATGATCATCAGCTAACATTTCATGTAATAGAATATTAAATGGAAACCATTTTGGCCTATGTCTTAATAAGACATAGTATCTATTCATCCAAGGTTTAGCTTTATTAAAATTGGGGTGAGAAGGACCTCGGTCTAAAACAGCTTTTTTTCTTCCTAATTTATCAAGTAACTTAAGAAACATTACTAATTAAATTTAATAATTGAACCATTGCTTATTAAAAAAAGATTATTTTCATTTATAAAGGGCTGTGAAATTTTACCTCCTGAGATTTTTACTACATTTAAGATATTACCTTCATTACTATTTACAATAATTAATTTTCCATCACTATTAGTTAAATATAGTTTATTCAAAGCTATAAAAAAACCTGTTGGTTTTATCTGTTTTCTTTTTTTATCTTTATAATCTTTAAATAAATCATTAATTCTTATTATATTTCCTGATTTTTTATCAACTATATATAAATATCCTTTTTCAGATATAGTTATTACAAGTTTGCCAATAACAACAGGTTTAAGGTCTGAACTAATTTCAGTTTTCCAGTTAATTAATCCTGTTACAGTATCAATGGAGTAAAATTCATTTTTATTATTAGAAAAAAATATTGTGTTTTCATTGATCACTAATTCCGAATTTGATAATTGAAATGCATTTTGACTAATATTATTATTTTGTGTGGGAAGCTGCCAAACAAGTTGACCAGATTTTATATCTACAGCTGTAATATCTCCAATAGAATTATTAAAATAAATATTTTTTTTATCTAAAGCAATAGATATTTTTGTATTTGATTTTGTTAAAGATTCTTCAGTCTTTAAATTCCATATTTCTGATCCATCCTGTATTGATATTGATCTTAGAATATTTTTATAATCAACCACATAAAAAACATCATCTTTAATCTTAATGTTAGAGCTAAAAGGAACTATATTTATTTTTGTCCATAATAGTTCACCTGTATCAATATTAATCGCATAATATTTTGCCACATCATCTATTACAATTAATATATTGTTTTTTATTGCAAAATTTAATCTTGGTTTAATTTTCTTTTCACTTTTATTGTAAAAGTTATTTTGCCATAGTGTTTTTTGGTTTTCATCATAAAAAGTTATTGCCCCTTTGTTGTCATAGAAAACTAAATTTTTATCATAAAATAAAGGATTAGGACTTATGAAATCAAAATCATTAAATTTAGAAAAATTATATTTTCCAATTTTTTCTAAGACACCCTTGTAAGCTAGCTCTCCCATGTCATTTTGATTATTCAAGCTGTTTTGATTAAACTTTCCATTAGATATTTTAACGTAAAGATTTGAATTAAACTCTTCTTCCAGTCTTACTTGTTTAGTTAAAATAGTTTTAGTATTTTCAATTTCAGACTGGTCTTTGTCGTTTTTATCCCAAAAACCTACTTTTTTACTTGCTGAACAGTTATTTAAAATAAGAAAGATTAAGACTGATAATAATACTTTATTCACCCAGATCTCTATTTAATCTCTTTTGCGACCCAACTTTAATTGTGCCGTTAGCATTAGGTAAAACTAAAATCTGGTTAAAAAACTCTTTAGCTTTTTGTTTTTCATCTTTTGAGTAAAAAAATTCTGCAAGTAAGTATAATGCATGTGATTTCCAAATACTTTCAGAATTAATCAATGGATTAAGTATTTTTAATAATTCATTTTCGCTTACAAAGTCTGAATTAAATAATGCTTTTTTATATATAATCAAATTTTTGATTTCATTTTCAAGGTTTGTTTTTTCAATTAACTCATTAAATAATATATTTATCTCTTCATTATTCTCTAATAAATTATTGTCTAACAGATGATATAAAGCCAATGGAGAGTAAGTTGTGTCATTACTTTTTACAACGGTGACCATTTCGTTAATTGTTTTTTTTTTATTATTAGGATTAAGATCTATTAAAGCTAAGTTATATTGATTTGCTAATTTAATTTTGGTTCTTTCTTTAGATTTTTCAAATGATAAATACCCAATTATAATTACTAATATTATTGAGATAGTTATTATAAGTTTTTTTTTATTATTTATAAAAAAATTCTTTATTCTCTCATTTCTTGCATTTGAATCTATAATTGTAATTTCTTCATCCATCTCTAAATCATATTCCTTAATACGTATTGTAGAATACCACCATTTTTATAATATTCTAATTCATTCTTAGTATCAATTCTACAAAGAGTTCTAATCTTCTTAATATCACCTGATGCATATTTGATCTCAACTTGTACATGATCTGATGGCTTAACACCTTCTTGAATTTCAAGTACTGTAATTAATTCTGACCCAATTAATTTTAAATTTGTTCTATTATTTCCTCCAGTGAATTGAAGTGGTAATATACCCATTCCAATCAAATTGGATCTATGAATTCTTTCAAAACTTTCAGCTATTACTACCTTTACACCCAATAACTTTGTTCCCTTTGCAGCCCAATCTCTGGAAGATCCTGTGCCATATTCTTTGCCACCAATTACAGCTAGATCTGTTCCTCTCTTTTTATATTCCTCCACCGCACTAAAAACTGTCATTACTATTTCCTCAGGATATAATTTAGTAAAACCACCTTCAGTACCTGGTGCCATCTCATTTTTTATTCTAATATTTGCAAATGTTCCTCTCATCATAACCTCATGGTTTCCCCTTCTAGATCCATAGGAATTATAATCTTCAGGTAATATTTGATGTTTCATAAAATATTCACCTGTTGGACTCTCTTTTTGAATATTACCAGCTGGAGATATATGGTCTGTTGTTACCATATCACCTAAAATTAATAGAGGTCTTGCATCTTTAATTGGTTTAAAGCCCTCAGGTTTATCAGATAAATTTTCGAAGAATGGTGGTTTTTTTACATAAGTCGACCCTGAATCCCAGTTATAGATACTTGTATTTTCAGTTTTAATTTCTTGCCATTGTTTTGGCCCTTCTGAAACATTTGAGTATCTGCTGATAAACATCTCTGCATTCAAGGATTCTTTTAATGTGTCTTCAATTTCTTTATTTGATGGCCAAATATCTTTTAAGAAAATATCTTTACCATCTTTGCTTTGTCCTAATGGTTCATTATATAAATCAAATTCCATATGCCCTGCAAGAGCATAAGCTACTACAAGTGGGGGTGATGCCAAATAATTAGCCTTTATATGTGGAGATATTCTTCCTTCAAAATTTCTATTACCAGATAATACTGATACAGTATATATATTCTCTTTCTCAATCGCTTCAACAATTTCTTCAGGTAATGGTCCTGAATTTCCTATGCAAGTTGTGCAACCATAGCCAACTAAATTAAAGCCTAGTTTATCTAAAAATACATTTAATCCAGCTTTTGCTAAATAATCAGTCACTACTTGTGATCCTGGTGCTAACGAAGTTTTTACCCAAGGTTTAGTTTCTAAACCAAACTCTACAGCTTTTTTAGCTAACAAACCTGCACCGATTAAAACATTTGGATTTGACGTATTTGTGCATGAAGTAATAGCAGCAATTAATATTGACCCATCTTTAATCTCATAATCTGTTCCAGAAACTTTTGATATACTTTTTTCTTTTTTTTCAGTTGCATCTTCAAGAACTTTTTTAAATTCTTTAGAAGCGTCTGTTAATAAAACTTTATCTTGAGGTCTCTTAGGTCCTGAAATTGTTGGTACAATTGTCGACATATCTAATGATAATGTGTCAGTGAATTCAATTCCATCACTAGCCCACAACCCTTGTTCTTTTGCATACTTCTCAACTATGTTTACTGTACTCTCATCTCTTCCTGAGAATCTTAAATATTTTAATGTCTCTTCATCGATTGGAAAAAAGCCACAAGTGGCTCCATATTCTGGTGCCATATTTGCAATTGTTGCTCTATCAGCAAGAGTTAAATTCTTTAAACCTTCTCCATAAAATTCAACAAATTTTCCAACAACCCCTTTGTCTCTTAACATTTTTACAACTGTTAAAACTAAATCTGTTGCAGTAGTGCCCTCTGGCATTTTATTTTTAACTTCAAATCCAATTACTTCAGGAATTAACATGGAAATTGGTTGTCCTAACATTCCAGCTTCAGCTTCTATTCCACCAACACCCCATCCAAGAACAGATAGGCCATTAACCATGGTAGTATGACTATCAGTACCAACTAACGTATCGGGAAATAAATAATCCTCGTCTTGAAATTTTTCAGACCATACTACTTTTGATAAATATTCTAAATTAACCTGATGACAAATCCCAGTTCCAGGAGGAACAATTCTGAAGTTATTAAATGCTTGTTGACCCCATTTTAAAAATGAATATCTCTCACCATTTCTTTTAAATTCAATATCAACATTTTTTTCAAAAGAGTCATTATTTGCTGATTTGTCTACTTGAACTGAATGATCTATTACAAGATCAACTGCAGATAGTGGGTTAATAGTATTTGGATCTTTGTTTTTTTCTTTAACAGCCTCTCTCATAGCTGCAAGGTCAGCAACCGCTGGTATTCCCGTGTAATCCTGTAACAAAACTCTAGCTGGTCTATAAGCTATTTCAATTAATGATTTTTTTGTCTTCAACCATTCCTTAATTGCTTCTATTTGACTTTTAGTAACAGATAAATCATCCTCATATCTTAATAAATTTTCTAATAAGACTTTAAGGGATTTTGGAAGTTTTGAAATTCCATCTAAACCATTTTTTTCAGCTTCAGATAGAGAAAAATATTTATATTTTCTATTGTTAATATCAATAGATTTTAAAGAATTATAAGAATTTTTATTACCCGGTTTCATATTATAAATAAAAAGTTGCAATACAGCTTAATAGAAGCAGTGACATAGCATAATTAAACAACTTAATAAATTTATCATTTGTCGCGAATTTCCTCATAAATTTACCTATAAGCACCCAAAAGATGATGCTAATTATTGCAAAAACGAAAGCAACACCAATTACCCATAAAGAATAGTTTAAAAAATTATTTCCTGCCTCTACATAAGTTGATACAGATATTATTGCTACTATTACACCTTTTGGATTTAAGAATTGATACATAAAAGTTTCAGTAAAACTTACAGGGTTGAGACTCTTTTCTAGATTGCTAGTTTTGGAAAATGATATTCTATAAGCTAAGTAAATTAGAAATACAGTACCTGTGAATATTAATATTTTTTGAATTATCGGATAATGTTTAAATATATTTATTAATCCAAAATTCACAACAACGATCATTGTGGTGAATCCAAAAATGACACCTAACATAAGTGGTATAGTTTTTTTTACCCCATGGTTAAAACCTGAATGTGAAGCAACAATATTATTTGGTCCAGGCGAACAGCTAGTTACAAACATAAACAAAAAAAGTGACAAAATTTCAGGATGCATTTTTATGAAATAGGTAATCCATTTTCAGATTCTTGAGATGGATGAATTAATATAACCTTTCCCTCTTTATCAATTGAACCTAAAATAAGAACTTGTGAAACTATACCTGCAATATTTTTTTCTGGAAAATTGCATACACCAATGACTTGTTTACCTTTTAATTTTTCTTCATTGTAATAGTGAGTAATTTGTGCAGATGATTGTTTAATACCTATATCTTTTCCAAAATCTACCTCGATTACTAATGAGGGTTTTCTAGCCTTTTCATTTTTTTTTACTGATATTACAGTGCCTACTCTAATGTCTACTTTATCAAAAATATCATAGGTTATTTGTTCTTTCATAATTTTAATATATAATAGTACTACATTATGAGTACAGAAAATAGTTCAAATCAATTATTCAACGACTCTGTTAAAATCTTAACAGATTTAATTAGTTTCAAAACCATATCTGGAGAAGACAATAGTTCATTAATTAACTACTGTGATGAAATTCTAAATAAACTAGGTGCAACATCATTTAAAACTTTTGATGATGAAAAAAAAAGAGTTAATCTCTTTGCTACACTTAAAGCAAAAAAACCTAGTAATAAAAAACCTATAATCTTATCTGGACATACAGATGTTGTTCCAGTTTCTAAGGGATGGAGCACAGATCCATTTGTTGCTACAGTAAAAGATGACAAACTTTTTGGCAGGGGTTCTTGTGATATGAAAGGATTTATTGCTTGCACATTAGCTTTTGCTCCAATTTATGCTGAGGCTAATTTAGATAGAGATATTCATTTCTCATATACTTTTGATGAAGAGACCGCTTGTATAGGAGCTCCAATTTTAATTGAAGAATTAAAAAAAAGAGGAGTTAAAGATGGTATTTGTATTATAGGTGAACCAACAAATATGAAAATCATAGATGCTCATAAAGGCTGCTATGAATATACAACTTACTTTGAGGGTTTAGCAGGTCATAGTTCTGCACCTCACAAGGGAGTTAGTGCTGTTGAATATGCTTCTAGATATGTAAATAAATTAATAGAATTAAGAGAAGAACTTAAAAAAAGAACTCCTAAAGACTCAATTTTTGACCCTCCACACTCAACACTTTCAATTGGTGGAATTTTTGGTGGTATAGCACATAATGTAATTGCAGATAAATGTCATATTAATTGGGAAACAAGACCAGTGGTTAAAGAAGATGGTGTATTTTTAAATTCAGAATTAGACAAATATGCAAACAAAGTATTGTTACCAGATATGAAAAAAGTTTTTCCCAATGCTTCAATTAAGAAAAAAATTATTGGTGAAGTCACTGGATTTGATAGAGATGAACAGTCAGCAGCTTGTGAACTAGTTTCAAATTTAACTGGAGACAATACAAGAGAAGTTGTGTCTTTTGGAACTGAAGCTGGTTTATTTCAAGAAATAGGAATAAGCACAGTTGTGTGTGGACCAGGCTCTATTGAACAGGCACACAAAATTGATGAATTTATAATTCTTGATGAACTAAAAAAATGTTTAAATCTTCTTGAGGGAATAAAAAATAATTCTATTGTAAACTAATCGTTCCAACCACTAACTACTTTAACTTCTAAATACTCTTCCAAACCTAGCTTGCCTGCTTCACGACCAATCCCAGAGTGCTTATACCCACCAAAAGGAGCATCAGGAGCTAAACCAGCACCATTTATATCAACCATTCCAGATCTTAATTTTCTAGCAACTCTATTAGCTTTTTCCTGATCTTGAGTTTGAATGAAGTTCAATAATCCGTATGGAGTGTCATTAGCTATCTCAATAGCTTCCTCTTCAGTTTCAAAAGGTATAATTGATAAAACTGGTCCAAATATTTCTGTTCTTGCTATTTGCATTTGATTATTAACATCGGCAAATGCAGTAGGTTTAACAAAATAACCTTTATCTAATCCTTCTGGTTTGCCCGTTCCACCAGCAACTAATTTAGCACCTTCGTCAATACCAACTTGAATTAACGCTTGGATTTTATCAAATTGAGTTTTTGAAACAACAGGTCCAATATGATCACCTTCTTTTGTTGCAACATCAACCTTCATTGAGTTAGCAAAATTTTTTACTCTTTCAACAGTGTCTGCATAAATTGATTTTTCAACCAACATTCTTGTTGGAGCATTACAAGATTGTCCTGAATTTCTAAAACATCTAAGAGCACCTCTTTCAACAGCTTCTGCATCTGCATCTTTAAATATAATGTTTGCTCCCTTTCCACCAAGTTCAAGACTAACTCTCTTAAAATCACTAGCAGCATTTTGGGAAATTAAAGCACCTGCTCTAGTTGATCCTGTAAATGAAACCATGTTTACATCCGGGTGACTTGTTAATGCATTTCCAGTAACCGCACCATCTCCATTAACTAAATTGAAAACACCTTTTGGTAATTTAATTTCATCAATCATTTCCGCTAAAATCATCGATGATAATGGAGCTATTTCAGACGGCTTAAGTACCATTGTACAACCTGCAGCGATAGCTGGTATAACTTTTAAACAAGTTTGGTTCATAGGCCAATTCCATGGGGTAATTAATGCACAAACACCTTTTGGCTCGCGTAAAATATTATTATTAAGAGCATGTTCTCCTAATTTTGCTTCAAATGTATATTCTTTTAAAACTTTTATATAAGATTTTATATGGCTAGCTCCAGTTCCAGCTTGCAATTGTGTCGAAAAGTCAATTGGCGATCCCATCTCCAAAGTTATAGCTTTAGCCATGTCAGCCCATCTTCTTTTATAAACAGCATATAAGGCTTCTAAATATTTTAATCTTTCTTCTTTTGTTGAGAATGCCCATGTTTTAAAAGCTTTAGTTGCAGCACCCACAGCATCATTTATATCTTCTACTCCACCTAAAGATATAACCGCACACTCTTCTTCAGTTGACGGATCTGTTACTTTAAAATCATTTGGCTTTTTGGGTAAAACCCACTCACCATTGATATAAAATTTTTTCTTATCTAGCATATTGAGAAACTATCCTTTCTCTATGATTTTGCAAATAAATTTGTTAGCTCGTAAACAATTGTTGCAGCAGCTAAAGATGTAACTTCAGCATGATCGTAAGCAGGTGACACTTCCACAACATCTGCTGAAATTAAATTCAAGCCAGATAAACCTCTTATTACATTAACCATTTCTCTAGTAGTCATGCCAGCAATTTCTGGTGTACCAGTTCCTGGTGCAAAAGCAGGATCTAGTACATCTATATCTATTGAAAGATATAGGGGGTTGTTACCCACTCTATTTCTAATTCTTTCTACTATTTTATCTATTCCTTGTGTTTGAAATTCATCACAGTGAATAATTTTAAAACCAAACTCTTCATCATTTTTAATATCATCCCTGCTGTAAAGGGGTCCTCTAATCCCAACATGCATTGATGCATCATCTAAAAATAAATTTTCCTCTCTTGCCCTTCTAAAAGGCGTTCCGTGTGTGTATGGCGCTCCAAAATAAGTATCCCAGGTATCTAAATGTGCATCAAAGTGCACTAAAGCGACTGGCCCATTATTCATCTTATTAACAGCCCTAAGTAAAGGAAGGGCGATTGTATGATCTCCACCTAAGCTAATTATGCCACCAACTTTATTTAAAAGTTCATTAGCACCCTCTTCTATTTGTTTAATAGCTTCATCTATATTAAATGGATTGCAGGTTATGTCTCCTGCGTCAGCTACTTGTTGAACTTTAAAGGGCTCAACATCATAACTAGGATGATAATTAGTTCTTAAATGTCTAGATGCTTGTCTTATACTCATTGGACCAAAACGTGCACCAGGTCTGTAGCTAGTCCCAGCATCAAATGGTATTCCAACAATTGCTACATCACAACTTTCTACATCTCTTAATTCTGGTAGCCTTGCAAAGGTAGATGGTCCAGCAAATCTTGGAACTTTAGTTCCGCTAATAGGTTGAACAGGGTTTTTATTTTTACTTTTTTTCATTATATAAATAAAATCTACCACATTCTTCTTATTTAGAATATCATCAAAATTAGTATTTATGATATTGTTTAAAGCTATTCTAATTTTCTTCATCTTCGTAACCCATCTTAAAGCTGATACCATTTATAATTTAATTAAGATTCCTAACCTAGAGGTTTATAAGATTGATACCAAAAATGGTCTCAGATATTTATATGCCACCAAGCCATTCAGATTGGGTATTAATGTTAAAAAAAATATTAATTGTTATAATTCAGACAAAAAAACTTTAGATG
>Ga0209384_1001760_pt1 | contig 10853 bp, 8 predicted proteins | sample CoawatmetaG05DNA_FD_187511 | JGI IMG/M metagenome (GOLD analysis project Ga0209384, IMG submission 187511) | Marine microbial communities from the West Antarctic Peninsula - Coastal water metaG058-DNA (SPAdes) (version 2) | ecosystem: Environmental > Aquatic > Marine > Coastal ... | reverse complement strand
ACACCAAAAGTGACAAAATACGACAATTAATCTGAAATAACTCAAATTTTATATTTTTCTATACATTTTGACATATATATAAAAAGATATCTAACTTTACTCGTCATTTTGCACATAGTCTTAGTCCAGTACGACCATTTCTTGGCATCGAATGTTATGTTTGCACATGTAACGGAGAGTTATTGGGTACTGGTTTCAAAACTGCAAATGGTGTGAAGCAAAAAATATTTGCCTGATAACTTCAATATTGGCACACATTGAAAGTCAGGTTATTGTTGTTGGCAAGACCAAGAAATAATTGGAAAATTTCAAATTGAAGCGTTGAGGGGCATATCACGGTCACTAATTTCTACGGGCTATGGATGATTTTTGGTGTTAAAGTGCTTTTAGCAAGCGGTTGTGAGTCAGGTTATGTGAAACTCTAGCGAGTGTGTTGGAGGTGATATATATATATAAATATATATGTGTGTAAAATCTGTATGTATATATTGGTGTATATGCTATATTGAGGAGAGTGTACTCGTGTACTCGTGAGAATATGGGATTTTGGTGTAGATGCCGAGAAATATTTATGTTTAAGTGTGAAATATAATCGAGTATGTGTTTGTATGATATATATGAATGTGGATTGTCATATTGTTCAGTTGGGGGGGGGAGGGGGGGGATTGTGTCACGCCACATGTTTGTGATAGACCTCCGGCCTCGATGGGGGGGGCGGAAAAAAATCGAGTGGATTCCCCGGTAACACCAAAATATGAACCCTAAAATGTCCAAGTGGGCTTAAACCCAGCACTTGTAAAGCTTGATTAGCAGCGCGTTTCAGAACCCAGGCCCAGGATTTGGACTTGGGTACCCAGGCACGGTATTAAATAATGGGCATGGGGGAGTCCGTGAGGAATACAACTGTGGCAGTGAGGGATACAAATGGGCCTGAGAGCTCACTCAGCGCCTCACCCCATGCACTGCTTTCACTGAGAAGACTGTGAGGAGCAGGTGTGACGACGGAGAGAGCTGACACAGACAAGACCTTAAATCCCGTAAAAGGTGCTTGCCCACGGGTCTCGAGCACGAAAGCAATGGACCGCCGGTGTATCCTGAGGTCCAAATGTTTTTTTTTGGCAATTCTTAAGGAGTTCTGAGAAGTGTTCTAGCTGGAAGAAACAAAGGAAGATGCCGCTGTCTTCTGTTCGCAAAAGCAGGTATGACAAGGAGAACTATGTCGCCAAGAAAAATGCTCGTGATGGAAGCAAGGTGGACGACGTGAATGGGGATGACAAAGGTATGGAGTCAACAAACTGCATTGGTTTTGTATGTGATGCAACACACATTTTCTTCTGAATTTGGTCTGCTACATTTAGGAGTGGAGCGTGAAGTAGACTCTGAAGAAACTGTATTTGTCGCCGGAGATGGATTTGGATTTATGTCCTTGGGTGATGCCATGAAACTTGTTGATGATGGTATTATCCCAGCGCCCAACACCGAGGAGGACGTCAAAAAACGCAGTAAGTTGAATGCGGATTCAGTTCTCCCCAACGGCTTAATTGTCTTGCTTGGACCCAAGTTCCTGGAGAAAGGCCTTGTCTATAGCATTCAGCGAAAGTAGTATAAAAATGTAATGAATACACCTTCAAAAGAGACCTAGAATGCGCCATCTTATTTACAGAGATAGAATTCCCACATTGATACAACTAAAGAAATCAATTTTAACGTTTGAATAAATTCGATCCACACACGACAATCCTTATTTGTTTCATACATGCCCGACAAGCAAATAAACCAAAAAGATTGAGCAAAGTGCCATAAATGATTGTAATGATTGTTGTTTTGGATATTTCAAACCACATACCAAGAACGCAAAGAAAAGGTTCAATTCAATAACAAAATAATGTTCTTAATGTTTCATGCCAAACTCCAGTCTCCAAGTTTTCGTGGATTCGATAAGTGCCTCTTTCATTTCTAAGGAAGCCCGCACAGATACAGTAGACACCGATCTCAAAAAGAATACGTTTATTCATAAAACAATTTGTTGGCATTGCTCTATCTGACTCACTCTTTAACACCCTTTGCTGAACCAAGCGATGCGCTGCCCTTACTATGATTGCGTACAGCCTGTTCATATTTGGAAAAATTTTTGCCTTGTCGATAGCATGAAAAGCACTGCTGCGGTTTGTGAACATTTTGTGGACTACGATTTGCAAGCAACATCATATTTTTTTCTCCACCAGTCACCATAACAAAACAGCAATCTGTTTTGGTTTCAACTGGTGCAGTAATTTGCTTAAGCAGCGTAATTTGATTCTTTAGCTCTTTATTCTCTTCAAGAAGAACCCTTTTCTCTGCAATCAGTGATTGTGAATGCTGAAAACAATCAGCACAGAAGGGTTGTTGGCACACAGTTGATAATATTTTTGGAAATGTAACAAATTCATCATCCTCTACATTCTCCATCTTCTCTTGTGCTCCAACCACCTACCTCATGGCTTTGTTACTAATTTTCCAAACCAAGGTTACAAAAGAGTTGTCTAACTTGAACAAATTCCTCTGATTCAGTCCATACTGTTCACAAACCAGATATTTCATGCAATACACCAAGTGAAATCTTGAGGAAACAGCCCTGTACGAATGCTGGAAGAAATATCATACACGATTTGAGTACATCATATAACAAAGCGTTTGCATAAAAGTAAAGAGAAAAAATATCTGAGGTCAGGAAGTTTTGATCGAGAAAGTTGTGTGTGTTTACATTTACATCACTTGGGGCCCTTTCGACTGAACTTCCCTCTAGAGTCAAAATTTGATTGAAAAAGGCCCAAATAAAGACATTCAGCGAAAGTAGTATAAAAATGTAATGAATACTCCAAATCAAAAGCAGATCATTGTATTTTACAGTTTACAAAATTGTCTGTCTATTTGTTGCTTGCATTCAGAAAATGCATGGTGAGTTTTGTTCAATTTTCAAACAGTGGGACATGTGATTGACGGAACGTATGGATGAAAATTCGTCGGAGGAAGTTTTGATCGCTCTAGAGTCAAAATTTGATGGAAAAAGGCCCAAATAAAGACATTCAGCGAAAGTAGTATAAAAATGTAATGAATACTCCAAATCAAAAGCAGATCATTGTATTTTACAGTTTACAAAATTGTCTGTCTATTTGTTGCTTGCATTCAGAAAATGCATGGTGAGTTTTGTTCAATTTTCAAACAGTGGGACATGTGATTGTCGGAACGTATGGATGAAAATTCGTCGGAGGAAGTTTTGATCGCTCTAGAGTCAAAATTTGATTGAAAAGGGCCCAAATAAAGACATTCAGCGAAAGTAGTATAAAAATGTAATGAATACTCCAAATCAAAAGCTGATCATTGTATTCTACAGTTTACAAAATTGTCTGTCTATTTGTTGCTTGCATTTAGAAAATGCATGGTGAGTTTTGTTCAATTTTAAAACAGTGGGACATGTGATAGACGGAACGTATGGATGAAAATTCGTCGGATTAAGTCATTATTCATTTTAATAAGTCTTTCTATCATCAAATCACTTTTCAGGATGGTCGAATCAAGGCAGTCGAAAGTCGAATCAAGGCAGTCGAATCAGGGCAGTCGAAAAGAAGTCGACAAGCAAAGAAGAATGGTATAATATACTTTTCTTGTTTAATATTAGTGACACTGTGAACTTTCCTGGAATGTATCGTGTGCAAGTTTGTTCGCGAATCAGATGGTATTGATTTATCAGAGTCATGCAACTGCACAATACAATTGCAATGCATGTAGATATACTTACAAAGAATGTAATTTATATCTCTCGAACAGGAGTTTAAACGTTCCGTTGGTAGACCGCGTAATAATAACGCCGCACAGACGACAGTTTCATCTGCAATTAAACGTCGCGTTGGTAGACCGAGCAAGGTGGACGCAGCACAGACGACATTAAATTTACCTGCAATTCACCAGCAAGTTCATAGTGGACGAGTTTTAAGATCAAGCCATGCATTGCATTGTTTGCCCGACAAACGCGAAATTAGCAAGCAGACAGATGCGATCAGAACTCATTCGGAAGAAGTGCAGCCGCCGTCTAACTCAATTGACCCTATTGTTGTCAAAAGAAGGGGTCGACCGAGAAAAATCCAAATCAATGTCATGTCTGGTGTTGAAACAAAGACAAATCAGATTAGCACAATGCTCTGGAATCCCAATAAAGTAATTTATGATTTATCCGTGCCACGTGCTTCATCTAGTCTATTTTCATCGGAAATGGATACTTTTACATCAAAATCAACAAAGTCAGAAACTGGAAAGAGCTCTGGACTTCATGGTCTTTCTGCTACGCTTTCTGCTACACGTTCTTATACGATTGCTACTGGCGCGACTGATTCTAAGACGCCTTCTGATGAGTCTGTTGATGATGCTGATGCTAATTCGGATACTCATGCGAATAATGATGAGTCAGAGGGCGTACCGAGTAGTATGCATGACGCAAGTCCATCATCGAATCTCATAGAAGGCAACAAAAATCGAGATGATGAGATTGAAGTGGATTTGAGGGCGGCGTTTGCGTATGAAACGGAAAACGAAGACGAGCTTAGCTTCGAGGTATGTTTTTTCTTTGTATAAAATATAAGCCTGTGTTCGCTTGCGCATTCACAACACACATGCACTATTGTGGATTGAACACATGCACTGTTGTGGGTTGAACTGATTCAAAATAATATGTGCAAACTACAGTGCGGAGAGCGATTTACGTTGCTCAATCGGTCTCCAGAAAATGATCTAGGTTGGGTATATGTAGAGCGAATATCAAAAAAAAATAAAGGCAAATTGAATGCGCCAATAGACAACAGAACGATGAAGTTTGGACTTGTTCCACTTACGCACATTGAATGTCTGATGGCGACGTTTGATTACGTGGGGCAGGATGACAATGAGCTCACGTTACATGCTGGTGATAAGTTTATATTGCTTCATTTGGATGAAGCTGGTTGGATGTATGTCGAGCAGCTGCCGCATGCAAGCGGCATTTTCGGCGTCGTACCCACAACTCATCTGGGGCTACTCGTGCCAATCAATGACGAGGAATATGAAGATGAGGACGCACATCCAAACGCAATTGCGATTCATTTATCCAGTGCTCAGAGCACGCATGGTGTGGACGCGACAGCTGATCAAAATTCCCAGTCTATCATGGCTGTTTCTGCTCTTCCTGCTGCTAATTTAGGCAGTGCTATTTATCATAACTCTGACACTGTTAAGCGAGATGAAACATCAACAGCTTTTGGAATTTCAACTACTAGTCCTTTGGCATTCAACGATGTGAATATTAATTGCAACTCGGCAGTTTCTGATCCAGAGTTAGGACGTGCCACATTCAACAAAGTGCATATTGGTGACAGCTCAGCTGTTCCTGATCCAGATTTAGGAAGTGCCACATTCAACAAAGTGCATATTAATGGCAGCGATTCTGCTTCTGACTCCGCAAGTGCTACTGATAACATTGATGATGTTTCAGTTAAAAATGCCGCGCCAGTATACACAGATGATAACGTGGAAATTATCAATTCATTCCCAGCGCTCGTATATAACGTGTCAGAAAGTGCTCCCGGATGGAGAGAATACTTCACTGATGATCTAGAACCTTACTACTTCTGTATTCGGGATTCACTTTGTCATTGGCAAGCACCAGAGAACTGGTCGCTTGGACCTATTAAATTTTCTGGGACTGAATTTAAGGACGCTGCAACTGCAAAGATATCTGCGCTAAAGGAAGCGGCGTTAGCTGTACGTGAATCGGCGAAAATGGCCTCAGAAACTAAGTCTGAAACACAAAAACGCGCGAAAATGCTCTTAAAGAGCCAGCCAGGTTCTTTAGCAAATGTGATTTAAGCGTGTATTGAAATCTTATATCTCAGAAAAGAACTAATTACATATCAACTCTGCTCTACATGCAGGGAAGAAAAAGGTCTCAAAACCTAAGTCTACAACATTTGAAAACAAAAGCGCGAAAACGGCCGCAGTCAGCCTTTCAAGTAAGTCAATTTTTCATTGTATTCAGTTTGTTCTTAAGCAAATGTTATCTAAGCGTGTATTGTAATCTTTTATCTCAGATAAGCACTAATTAAATATCAACTATTTGTGTATGCAAATAGCAACAAAAACAAACGTCAACAAGCTGCCTCTCGAACCAGAATGTCAAGATCACAGATCCATCCATGCTGCCTCTACCATCGCAATTGGCGGACCTTCTTTTCCCGGTAAGACAGGCAGCCTCTTTTCATGTATTGTATATATTTACATGTATAGTAATTAGCGCTAAAGTTCCACATGCCGTGGGCAAACCAAATATATATATATTTACATGTGTAGCAATTAGCGCCAATCTTCCACAGCCTTCGGGCAAACCAAGTATATATATATATTTACATGTGTAGCAATTAGCGCCAATCTTCCACAGCCTTCGGGCAAACCAAGTATATATATATATTTACATGTGTAGCGATTAGCGCCAAACTTCCACAGCCTTCGGGCAAACCAAGTATATATATATTTACATGTGTAGCGATTAGCGCCAAACTTCCACAGCCTTCGGGCAAACCAAGTATATATATATTTACATGTATAGAAATTAGCGCCAAAGTTCCATAGCCTTCGGGCCAAACTAATTATATATCAACTATTTGTGTATGCAAACAGCAACAAAAACAAACGTCAATCAGCTGCATCTGCAATCAGTTGACTGCTACCCAGAAGTGTTACTTGATCCTAAAATCCATGCTGCCTCTACCAGAGCATTTGACAAACTTCCTCTTTTCGGTAAGACAACCACACCCTCTTCTCATGCATTTTATATATTTACATGTATAGTAACTAGCTCCGAGGTTCCAAAGCCTTTGGGCCAAACTAATTATATATCAACTATTTGTGTATGCAAACAGCAACAAATACAAACGTCAATCAGCTGCATTTGCAATCAGTTGACTACTACCCAGAAGTGTTATTTGATCCCAAAATCCATGCTGCCTCTACCAGAGCATTTGACAGACTTCCTCTTCCCGGTAAGACAACCACACCCTCTTCTCATGCATTTTATATATTTACATGTATAGTAACTAGCGCCGAGGTTCCACATTTTTTTTACGCTTACATACCATTATCTTTCAAGTCTCCATTCCCGTGTAATATTATATTGCTGACAGAAATACATGTACATATTCCAATCTTTTTATCAGTCTGATAATGTATCTAATATCTCATCCTACATGTATATACCTCACGCTATAGTTTTTATATTATTTATAGTCTCGTATGACTATCAGAATAAATGGGTGACGCGGAAAAATATTCCAGTCGACGTGCAAAACACTGTGTCTGCTCACGCACTTGATAAATATCCTCGCAGTAAGATTAGCGCTCTCTTTTCATGTATCAAGACACTCTCTTACACAAATACATATCTATATATATATATATACGTACATCTTTTTCAGTACCTTTTAAATCTCTATCCTTACTTATATACATATATATACAGTCTATTTCTATTTGATCTTTGTAGTTTAGTAGTAAAGCTGTGATTGCTTGTTAACAATACATTCTGTATGTCTGTGCTTGGCAGTCAAAAGTCTGACAGACGCAATTACGGCTAAACGAAAGCCGTTGCTAGTCCCACTAATTGAGCACTCCAAGAACACTGGAAAACGTGTTAGGCCATGTGAACAATCGGACACAAACTCGGTAGGGCGCAAGGTCAAAAAAAGAGTGAAATGGGCTGACACTGATGGTGTTCCAATCTCGTTATCGCTCAAATCCACAAGAAAAGTGGATTGGGTTGACACCCCTGACGTGTCTTATGTCGATTACTGTGGTTTAACGTTAGATGCAAGCGATCTGCGCAGTCAACGTTCACTAGTGACATGGGTTGACTTTGAACATTTTCTTTCATAATGATCGAATCTTCGGATATTTTTCATATTTTGGCAAGAACCGGGTCCCTGTTTGGATTTTTCGTGTGTTTGTTTGATATTAAACTTTTTGATTGCAGAACCCGAAAGAGTGTGTTTTATTTCTAAATTTATTACATGACTTTTGTGTTGAGTGTTCTAATTCAATTACTATATAAATAAAAATAAATCTTAAAAACGAAACTATTTTCCTGATGGGTGAAAATGCAGAAGCAGAGTTTTTGAGGGGATGTTCCCCAGAGTTTCTGCCTGTACAGTGTATTTGCGATTCCCAGGACCCAGTTGCTACTGCAGCTCAGGATATTATGTTCGCATCACACGCGGAAGCACGCAAACGCAAAGTACAGGCAGCGGCGCAAAAAAAAAAAGAACCTGATACTCAGATGGCCATTCTGGCAAAACAGTTGGATTCTTGTGAATGGCTGGAAAACAATGGCAAAAAGCACACGGTTGATGAAGTAATCGATGATCAGAAGAAAACGGGCAGACGTTTTAAATATCGTAAAGCTAATTCCACTGGCAAGAACGAGCTTCCGTCTCAACATGACTCCATGTTGATGACTGACAAGTATTTGGTCGAGTCAGCAGGTGACAGCGAATCTGATTTGGATAAATACTTACACTCTGATTATGACCAGAAAGAAGAAGAAGCAGAAGCGGCAGAAGCAGCAAAAGAAGCAGTAGCATCAGAAGCAGCTGTAGCTGGCAGTGATATGTCATTCAACACGTCTGTGCTGATTCCTGTGTTGCCTGATATTGCTAATGTCTCTGCCGGTGCACCTTCCCGCTGTTCTCATCACCGCCATGCAAATATCAAAAAAAATTACAAAGAACCTGAATCAGTAGACACGGAAGAGGAAAGGTTTGACGAAGAAGAGGAATTGACCGAACTAGAAGCAAACGGGCAAGGCTGGGAAATATTAAACGGAAGAAATGGCCAAACACCCACCAAGTACGACAGGATCAAACGCACTGACTAGTGCATGCTGTTTATTTGATTTTTTTGAAAATAAAAGTAGTCTTATACAAGATCAATATTACAACTTATTGCCCATACTACACAAAATATCATAAACTGAATAACTGAATATATATTTCCAAGTAAACACTTTATTTGGTACACAACTTCACGATTTTTCAAGCATGAGAAGATCTCTAGTTGAAATTCCACAATTTTCAAACACTTTCTACCACATACACCCCCATGGCCACGATCAGAGTTTGGTGTAATTATTTCTCGTGATCGGATCCACATAAAACTGTATATGAATCTGCTTGTCTCTATTTTTTACGCGGGATAACACCCAGAAAATCACATTTCCACTTTATATTGATTTCGTGCTCCCTTAAAACGGTAGTTTTGACTAGGTGCTAATCTTTCGTTTAGATACATTCAGATTGTGATATGCACATTTCTCGTGATCTGATCAACATAAAACTGCACACGAATCTGCTTGTCTCTATTTTTTACGCGGGATAACACCCAGAAAATCACATTTCCACTTTATATTGATTTCGTGCTCCCTTAAAACGGTAGTTTTGACTAGGTGCTAATCTTTCGTTTAGATACATTCAGATTGTGATATGCACATTTCTCGTGATCTGATCAACATAAAACTGCACACGAATCTGCTTGTCTCTATTTTTTACGCGGGATAACACCCAGAAAATCACATTTCCACTTTAAATTGATTTGATTATGACTTAAAATGGTAGTTTTGACTAGATAATCGGTCATTTAGATACATTCGGATTGTGATATGCACATTTCTCGTGATCGGATCAACATAAAACTGTATATGAATCTGCTTGTCTCTATTTTTTACGCGAGATAGCATCCAGAAACTTATATAATATGTATATATTTGAAGAATTGTGTCCAAAATTCACAAAGCACAATATTCAGTATTAACACAATAAATTAGTGTAAATTCAGATTTTCACTGCCATAGTTCTCGTGATCGGATCTACATAAAACTGCATACAAATTTGTTTATCTCTATTTTCTACGCGGGATATCATCCAGAAAATCAGGATTTGAATTTTTTTTTCGAGAGTTATGTATATAATACGGATGGTCAAAAAATTACATGTCATTTTTAGTGTTTCGTACTCAATTGGTACTCAAAAAGTATACTTTTTTGATTTCATATTGAAAAATGGCGGAGACAGACATCAAATATAATATGAATTGAAGAGTTTTACCTACTACATTTTTCTTGTTACGTCTTAAATTGCATATGATTATATCTGACACATTTTGATGATATTTTACAGAACTTTTTAAATTTGTGGTAATGATTTGAAAAAAAAAAATCTTTAAAAAATCATATTTCGACACATGAATATTGAGTAAATATGATCTGACTTGCTTGATTGAACCTGAATAAAAAAAACATTTAACTTCAGGTATTTAGTTCAGATTTCAGATTTTCCACCACCGTGACATTGCTCGAATACCTCTGAAATCACTGTTTTTGCATACGCAAAAAAAAAAACTCTAAAAAATCAAAAACACTAATTGTATACATATACATATATTTAAATACATATGTCAAGATGATTTACAAGGCAAAAAAACTCACATTCAGGCATATTTGATTTTTACCCTAGTAATTTTTTTTAAATAACAAGGTCTTGTAGCCATACACCATGATTTTGAAGAAAAAAATTTTGAAAAATCATATTTCGCCACAAGAGTATTGAGTAAATATGATTGCACTTAGCAAATTGAACTTGAATAAGAATAACATTTTACTTTAGCCATGTACTTTAGATTTTGAAAATTTTTAGGAGCATGTGTCGAATTTTTCCAGCCCTATAGCAGGATTTTGAAAAAAAATACCTTGAAAAATCATATTTTGCCACAAGAGTATTGAGTAAATATGATTGCACTTAGCAAAT
>Ga0209384_1001756_pt1 | contig 10885 bp, 12 predicted proteins | sample CoawatmetaG05DNA_FD_187511 | JGI IMG/M metagenome (GOLD analysis project Ga0209384, IMG submission 187511) | Marine microbial communities from the West Antarctic Peninsula - Coastal water metaG058-DNA (SPAdes) (version 2) | ecosystem: Environmental > Aquatic > Marine > Coastal ... | reverse complement strand
ATCTGTTGCTATATTCACTCCTGTTGTCTCTAAATCAAAAAATACAATTGGCTTTGTTAAATTTAATTTCATCTTTATTTTTCTAACTTTTTAATATTCAATATATAGTCTAATTTAGAATAAAAACCCTAATTTTATAAAGATATAAAAAATAGTGGCTTATTACTATGAAAAGTATTTACAGAGAATATGAAAGTATAAATTATTTAGTATTTAAATTTTCCAAACTCACTTTTAATAGTAAGTTTTTTAGAAAAAGAAGCTTCAACTCTTCCCACCACTTGAGCATTAACATTATATGATTTTGAAATTGAAATGATCTCTGCAGCTATCTCTGGAGAAACATAGAGTTCCATTCTATGCCCACAATTAAAGACTTGGTACATTTCTTTCCAATCTGTTTGAGATTGTTCTTGTATCAATTTAAATAATGGTGGAATCGGGAACATATTATCTTTTATAATGTGTAATTCATCAATAAAATGTAAAATTTTAGTTTGTGCTCCTCCAGAACAATGAATCATTCCATGCAAACTCTTAGAGTCGAACTTAGAGAGAATTTCTTTAATAATTGGAGCATATGTTCTTGTCGGAGACAATACTAGTTTACCTGCATCTATGGGAGAATTATCAACACTATCAGTTAATTTGACTTTTCCAGAATAGACTAAGTCTTTTGGAACAGCAGCATCAAAACTCTCTGGATATTTTTTAGCCAAATATTTGTGAAAAACGTCATGTCTCGCAGAAGTTAGCCCATTAGAACCCATACCTCCATTATATTCTGTTTCATAGGAAGCTTGGCCAAAAGATTCTAATCCTATGATAACATCGCCTGCTTTTATATTTGCATTGTCTATAACTTCAGAACGTTTCAGTCTTGCTGTTACTGTTGAATCAACAATAATAGTTCGAACCAAATCACCAACATCTGCAGTTTCACCCCCCGTAGAATGGATTGTTATACCAAAACCTCTTAAATCTTTTATTAATTCTTCAGTTCCGTTTATAATTACGGATAATACTTCACCAGGAATTTTACTTTTATTACGACCAATTGTAGAAGATAACATGATATTATCTGTTGCACCAACACACAATAAATCATCAATATTCATAATTAAAGCATCTTGCGCAATCCCTTTCCATACAGAAATATCTCCTGTTTCTTTCCAATACATGTATGCCAAAGAAGATTTTGTTCCAGCTCCATCTGCATGCATTATCAAACAATAATCATCATCATTTGTTAAATGATCTGGAACAATTTTACAGAATGCTTTCGGAAATAATCCTTTATCTATATTCTTAATAGCATTATGCACATCTTCTTTAGATGCAGAAACACCCCTTTGTGCATATCTTTTAGAAACTTCTTGACTCATTTTGTTGTGTTGTTTGACAAAGATAATTTTTTGTGGAGAAAAATCGAAGTAAAAATATAATTTTAAATATTCTGTCTTAGTGTAATACTTTTTTGTAGATATTAAAATAATAAAAATCTCAATACCTACTAAAAAAAAGAGCTACCTAATTTATCTTGTGAAAAGTAATTCTCGGTATTTAGTTAACGGCCATAAGTTATCATCAACCATTGTTTCTAACTTATCACAATGATATCTAATCTGCTCGAAGAAAGGTTTCACATTATTACAATACATCTCCGCAGACTTTAAACCAAAATGTTTATTCGCTTTTTTACGCTGTTCTGTCATTTTATTTACCAAAAAATTTATTTCTGTAATATGATTAGAGATCACCATAATTAACTCAATCTGCTCTTTAGCTATTTTTTTAAAATTTTCTCCAAAAATCTCTTTCAAATTCTTAGTATTCTCCAATAGAGTGTTCTGATAAATAATAGCCGTTGGGACAACATGGTTTCTAGAAATATCTGCTAAAACTCTACTTTCAATTTGAATCTTTTTTGTGTATTCCTCTAATTCAATTTCATAACGAGCTTCAATCTCAACCTTACTCATTACTTCCATTTCTTGGAATAAATCAACAACAGGCTTAGAAATCATAACTTTTAAAGCTTCTGGCGTAGTTTTATTATTAAATAAACCACGTTTATTCGCTTCTATTTCCCAGGCCTCTCCATATCCGTCCCCTTCAAATCTGATGCTTTTAGATTCTTTTATATACTCTCTTAATACATTAAAAACTGCTTCATCTTTTTTAAGGTTCTTATTATCGATTAATTTATCGACTTCAATTTTAAATTCTTTTAATTGTTTAGCAACAATCGTATTTAAAACTGTCATAGGTGTGGCGCAATTAGACCAAGAACCAACGGCTCTAAATTCAAACTTATTTCCAGTAAAAGCAAATGGGGATGTTCTATTTCTATCTGTATTATCTAATAAAATCTCTGGAATTTTACCAATAATATTAAGTTTGAGATCTGTTTTCTCTTGTGGAGATAATTTACCTTTTGTAACATTTTCTAATTCATCTAAAACAGCCGAGAGCTGACTCCCTATAAAGACAGACATAATCGCAGGTGGAGCTTCATTAGCTCCTAATCTATAGTCATTGCTTGCAGAGGCTATAGAAGCTCTTAATAATTCTTGGTTTTCATAAACTGCTTTAATTGTATTTATAAAAAAAGTTAAAAATTGCAAATTTTTCATTGGTGTCCGTCCTGGACTCAATAAATTAGTTCCAGTATCTGATGATAAGGACCAATTATTATGTTTTCCTGAACCATTGATTCCTTCAAATGGTTTTTCGTGAAATAAAACTTTAAAATGATGTCGTTTAGAAACTTTCTCCATTACATCCATTAACAAGGAATTATGATCTACTGCTAAATTTGCTTCCTCAAAAATTGGGGCTAATTCAAATTGATTTGGAGCAACTTCATTATGTCTTGTTTTTACAGGAATACCCAACAACATACATTCTTGTTCTAAATCTTGCATAAAACTCATGGCACGAGCTGGGATTGTCCCAAAATAATGATCATCTAATTGTTGTCCTTTTGCTGGTGAGTGTCCAAGTAAGGTTCTACCTGTCATTAATATATCTGGTCTTGATAAAGCCAAAGCTTCATCAATTAAAAAATATTCTTGTTCCCAACCTAAAGTAGCATTAACTTTAGATATATTTTTGTCAAAATATTTACCTACGGCAGTTGCAGTAGTATCTAAAGCTTGTAACGCTCTTAATAAAGGAGTTTTATTATCTAATGCTTCACCTGTATAAGATACAAATATGGTTGGTATACATAAAGTTGTTTCATATACGAATGCAGGTGATGTTGGATCCCAAGCCGTATATCCTCTTGCTTCGAAAGTATTTCTTATGCCTCCATTAGGAAAACTTGAGGCATCTGGTTCTTGTTGAACTAATTGTTCACCGTCAAATTTTTCTACAGCCAAACTACCGTTAATTGACTCAAAAAAAGCATCATGCTTTTCTGCAGTTGCTCCGGTCAAAGGTTGAAACCAATGCGTATAATGAGTAGCTCCTTTAGACATTGCCCAATCTTTCATACTAACTGCTACTTGATCTGCAATCTTTCTATCTATTTTCTTTCCATGAACAATTGCATCCATTACACTTTCATAAGCTGCCCTTGTTAAATATTGCTGCATCGCATTATTATTGAAAACATTCTTCCCAAACAACGAAGATCTTTTTTCGGTTTCAATAATTTTAATTGGCTTTCTGTTTAGAGTTTCTTGTAAAGCGTTAAATCTAATAATTGACATATTACTAATATTTAGATGAAAAAGTTTATATAATACAAATATACCCTTTCATTTTTAGGGATTAAATTAATTTATAAACAATTTAAATATTTTACCCCCTATTTTTTTGATAGTTCATTAAAATATTTCATTTTTGTAAACTTAATATCATATCACAACAATACCTACTATGGCGAAAATTAAATTAGAATACATTTGGTTAGATGGATACAATCCAACTCAGAATATGAGAAGTAAAACCAAAGTAGAAGAACACGAAAATTTCCAAGGAACAATTGCAGAATTAAAAAATTGGTCTTTCGATGGTTCATCAACTAGACAAGCATCAGGCGGTGCTTCAGATTGCTTATTAAAACCAGTTTCGATCTATCCTGATCCTGCAAGAATAAATGGTTACTTAGTTATGACTGAAGTTTTAAACGCTGATGGTACACCTCATATTTCTAACGGAAGAGCCTCTATAGAAGATGAAGACAATGATTTTTGGTTTGGTTTTGAGCAAGAGTATTTTATTATGGATACCAAAACACAATTACCTTTAGGATTCCCTATCGGGGGATATCCTGCACCTCAAGGAATGTACTATTGTTCGGTCGGGGGTAAAAATACTCACGGAAGAATTTTAGTTGAAGAGCACGCTGATTTGTGTATTGATGCAGGACTAAATTTTGAAGGCATTAACCAAGAAGTTGCTTCAGGTCAATGGGAGTTTCAATTATTTGCAAAAGGAGCTAAGCAAGCAGGAGATGAAATTTGGATAGCACGATATTTATTAGATAGGTTAACAGAAAAGTATGGATATTATATTGACTATCATCCAAAACCACTCGGGAAAGAATTGGATTGGAATGGGTCAGGTATGCATGCTAACTTCTCTAATACTGTTTTAAGAGAATGTGGTTCAAAAGAGACATATGAAAAGATATGTGAAGCTTTTAGACCTTTAGTAAAAGAGCATATAGCCGTTTATGGTGAGTTTAATGATCAACGTTTAACTGGAGAACATGAGACTGCTTCCATTAACGATTTCTCTTTCGGAGTTTCAGATAGAGGAGCTTCTATTAGAATTCCAATTATTACTGTTGAACAAGGATGGAAAGGCTGGCTAGAAGACAGAAGACCCGCTTCAAACGGGGATCCTTATAAAATTGCTGGTAGAATAATTAAAACTGTAAAGTCAGCTAATATTAGTTAACATAAAATCATATATAAAGCTAGCAATTTGCTAGCTTTATTTTTACAAAAAATAGTTTTTATATTGCTGTATAAATAAAGGCACAATAGATTATCAATAAAATAACACCGTCCCTCCTACTTAGTTGATTTCTTTTAGACAGCATAACCAAAGGTAAAAGTAAAAAAGAGATTCCTAACATCCAAAATATATCATTTGTAAGCAGTCCTTGATCAAATAATTCAACTGGAGTTACAATTGAAGTAATTCCTAGAACAGCTAAAATATTAAAAATATTTGAGCCTAATAAATTCCCTAATGAAATCGCTTTCTCTTTATTTAAAACTGCAATTAGTGATGTAGTCAATTCCGGAATACTAGTTCCAAAAGAAACAATTGTTACTGCTATTATACGTTCACTAACACCAAATTCTTGCGCCAAGGAAGTTGCTCCCAAAACTAATAATTCTGATCCAGCCCAGAGACCAGAGCCACCAATAATTAAAAAAAGTACGATTTTGTATACTGACAAGGAATCTTTCTCTTTTGAAAACTCTTCCACCTCTTTTGATTTTTGAAAACGCAGCAAATAGATTAAAAATATTATTAAACAAGTAAATAAAATAATTCCTTCATACCGAACAATAATATTATCAAATCCTAAAAATAAATATAATAACAAAGAAGCCATTATCATAACAGGCCAATTAGTATTGTAAAAAGTTTTTTGAACCTTGATAGAACCAAATAATAAAGTAATTCCTAGAACCAGTCCTAAGTTAGCAATATTTGAGCCTATAATATTACCTAATGCTAAATCTGGAAAACCATTTAACGCAGCATTTAAACTTACGATTAGCTCCGGAGCTGAGGTAGCAAAAGAAACTACCGTCATACCAATAACAATTTTAGAAATATTTAATTTTAATGATATTGCAACTGCTGATTTTAACAACGAGTTACCACCAAAAATCAATAATATTAAACCTCCAATTATCAATAAAAAATTCATTAATTTTTATTTTCAACGAAGATACATTTTAATGTGTTTTTAAAAAGTAAAAAATAGTTTATATATTATTATTATGTATTTTTGAGTTGTTAAAATCATATTCATGAAAAAACAATTTTTTAAAATTATTGCAAAACTAAACAAACAAATCTTTCCGTCATTTACAAAAAAACAGTTAGATATTTCAAAAGCATCAAAATTTCAATTAGCAATAATTGGTTGGAGAGCAATAATTACTATGAATTCCCTAGACTAAATAAGAGATAATGAATAACGAGCATATAAAAGTATTTTCAGAATCCTCGATTTTAGTTAAAGGTTTAGAAATACGTCTTGAAGATAATGATATAGGATCAATTATAAAGGATCAAATAAACTCAGGAATAATGGGTGGTTTTGGAACTTTAGATAGGACTGTAGATTTATTTATTCTAAATATTGATTTGGAAAAAGCTACTCCAATAATTAACAATTACAAAGAAAAAATAAATTCATAAAAGTAACAAATAGCTTTTCTTATTTAAAAAATGCTATTATATTTGCTCCCGCAAAAAGGCCATGTGGCGCAACTGAATAGCGCACTTGATTACGGCTCAAGAGGTTGCTGGTTTGAATCCAGCCATGGTCACAAAAAAAAAGCGATTATCTAATTTAATAGATAATCGCTTTTTATTTAATAAAAATTTCTTACTTAAATTTATATTGAATTCCTTAAGTTAATTTAAAGATATTAATAAAAAATTAATCTAAGTAATGTCTCAAAGCAACTCTATGCTCAGGTATGGACTTATTGTACTTTTCAACTACTTGCTCTAAAATCTCAGGCTTCAAGTACCCGATTTCTTTTCTAGAGGTATATTTTGCAACAAAAAGATTGTAGTTTGTGCCATCTTTTTCAAAAATTAAAAAATGGGTTGAATTTAATTCTGTATAACAAATATAATTTCCTAAAAAGGCCAATGATTCATCCTTGAAAAAAGCTGAGAACTGATAATATTTAAAAATATTTTCCATATTTTATATTAATTCGGCAGATAAGCCTAGTTGTAATAGCTTAGAACACTTGGGCTCTAACTCTTTAAAATCTCCTGATTTAACAGTACATTTTCCTTTATAGTGAACTAAAAAAGTACATTGTTCTGCTTGTTCTAAAGTATGATCACATACAGAGATTAGGGAATCAATTACAAAATCGAATGTATTTACCTCATCATTGTGTAAAACAATTTCGTGCTGAAAAACTTCTTTCTCAAGAACTGCTTCTTTTTCTTGTTTTTTCTCTTTAGTACTCATATTGCTAAATTAAAATAATTTTAACTCTTTTGATACTTTAATGCTACCCAATTATTTCTTTCTATAGTAGTTTCAAGTTTTAAATTAAACTTAGATACTTCTTCGTTAATAATAAGAATATCTTCTTTATAGAAGCCACTTAATAGCAAAACACCATTCTGGTTTAAACAATTCGTATACGTTTCCATATCTGCCAATAGAATATTTCTATTAATATTCGCTATAATAACATCATACTTTTTATTTATTAAAAGAGAGGAATCACCTTCAAATACTGAGATGAATTGACAATTATTACGGCCGATATTCTCTAAAGAGTTTAAATAACACCAGTTGTCAATATCTATTGCATCGGTAGGATTAGCCCCTTTCATTTCAGCAAATATTGCTAATATACCTGTACCGCAACCCATATCTAATACTTTCTTATTATCTAAATTTAAATTTAATAAATGCTGAATCATCATATGAGTAGTTTCGTGATGTCCAGTACCAAAACTCATTTTTGGCTCTATAACTATATCATATTTTAAATGAGGGTTTTTATGAAATGGTGCACGAATACTAACTAAATTATCAACATGAATTGCCTCAAAATTTTTTTCCCATTCTGCATTCCAATTAGTTTGTGCAACTTCACTCTTAATATAATCAATTAAAAACTCGTTTGAATTTAAAACAAAAATAGAATCTAAAATAGAATCATTCCAACTTACTTTTTGAATATATGCAATTACCCCATTTTCATTTTCGATAAAACTCTCAAAACCAACATTACCAAGCTCTGCTATTAGAATTTCTGTTGCGGGCTCTTTAGGAGTTACTGTAAAATTATATTCTATATATATATTGTCCATAAATGAGTAATATTGTTATAAAAAAATGCATCAAGACCTTAATCTTGACGCAAATTTATTCCTTTTAATTAAAAGAAAGTTAAATTGCTTTTATGATTGCTATGAAATCTTGAGCGTTTAAAGCTGCTCCTCCAATTAACCCTCCATCTACATCTGGCTTTGAAAAAATCTCTTCTGCATTTGATGGCTTTACACTACCTCCGTATAAGATGGAGACATTATTAGCTAACGTTTCATTATATTTTTCTTTTATGATTGCTCTTATAAACGCATGCATCTCTTGTGCTTGTTGAGGACTAGCGGTTTCCCCTGTACCAATTGCCCAAACAGGCTCATATGCCAAAACGATATTTTTCCATGCAGAAGCTTCCAAATGGAATAACCCATTTTTTAATTGACTTTCTACAACTTTAAAATGGTTTTCTGAACTTCTATCTTCCAATAACTCTCCAAAACAAAAGATAGCCTCCATATTATTTTTTAAAGTGGTATTTACTTTTTCTGATAAAATAGCATCCGTTTCACCAAAATAAGATCTTCTCTCAGAGTGTCCAAGAATTACAGATTTAATACCAATATTTTTTAACATATCTGCAGAGATTTCACCTGTAAAAGCTCCATTTTTTGCTTGGTGCATGTTTTGAGCTACAACTTCAATTTTGGATTTATTTGCTCTTTTCACAAGAGAAGAAAGGTTTACAAATGTTGGAGCAACTAAAACTCTTGTATTATTAAAAGAGAAATCTTTTAAAGAGTTTTTAAGTTCATTAATCAAAGTTTTAGACTCATCTTTATTGTTATTCATTTTCCAGTTTCCTGCAACAATTTTAGCTCTCATACTTAAGTGTATTATTAATTTTTGTTAAGCTGTAAATTTAGGAAATGAAAAAAGAAAAACGAATTAGAAAACGGAATAGTTACTATAACGATTTATTTAACTTTCTTCAAAGCTTTAACTATATTTTTATCTAATGCATTAGTGGCCTTAAACATTGAAATATCTCCACTTTCGTCAACAACAATATATCTTGGAATCCAGTTTAAATTAACGAAGTTGACAAAACTTCCATTACTCATACCTTTTGGTAAATTATAATGTTCCCCATTGATTTTAAAACGAGCAATACCTTTTTTCCAAGAGCTTCTATTTTTATCCACAGAAATAAACAAGAAAATTACCTCTGGATATTCAATCTGTAAATTCTTTATTTTGGGTAAACCTTTTATACAGTCTGCACACCATGAAGCCCAAAGATCAATCAAAACTTTTCTTCCTTTATATTGATCAATTATATCTTTAAAAGTTTCCTTCTCATCGGAAACTGAGTAAAGAATATCATCATAAGCATCCTGGGAGAATCGAGAAGGATTTTCAAAATTACAACAATTAAAAATTAAAATTATAACTGATAAAATGATGTATTTATTCATGGTTAATTTAATCTAATTCTTGGATCTAACCAACTGTAAATAATATCTACCAAAATATTAATAATGATGAACAAGGTAGCAATAACTAAAACACTTCCCATTATAATAGGTAAATCTAAAGTATTTAATGCATTAACAATTTCTTTACCTAGACCATTCCAATTAAATATATATTCAATAAAAACAGCACCAGCAAGCATGGAAGCAAACCAACCAGATATAGCAGTTATAACAGGGTTTAAAGCATTTTTTATAGCATGCTTTGAAATAACGTTATAAGTGGTTAATCCTTTAGCTTTTGCAGTTCTTATGTAGTCTTGATTTAAAACCTCTAATAAGGAATTACGCATTAGCTGGATAATAACAGCTAATGGTCTAATTCCTAAAACAATTGCGGGCAGTAACAGATTTTTAAGCTTTATTGAACTCCCTTCACCAAAATCATCAACCTCATACAAACTCCCTGTCATTTCTAAACCCGTATAATCCTGAAGTACAAAACCAAATAACCAAGCAAATAAGATTGCAGAGAAAAAAGATGGGATACTCATACCGAAAGTACTTACAATTGCAATAATTCTATCAAAAAAAGAATCTTTATAAACCGCAGAAAGTACACCTAAAGTAATACCAAAAAAAATAGCAATTACTATAGAAGAAAGTGCTAAAACTGCCGTATTTGGTAGGGTTTCTGAAATTATTTCAGAAACTTTTTTACCACTTTTCTGAAATGAATCTCTCAAATATGGAAACTTTAAAACAAAAATTTTATCATTTATTGAAAATAATCTCTGGTAGCTATATTTATTTTCAGCTAAATATGTATAATTTTCAATTGAGCTGCTGTGAATAGAAACTGGTGAAAGATCATTTAAATAATAAAAAAACTGAGTAGAAAGAGGTTTATCAAAGCCATACTTTTTTTGGATAGACTTTAACTGAACTGAATCTTGTCGTTGATCCAACATCATTCTAGATGGGTCTCCTAAAAGGTTAAAAAGAAAAAAAATTACGGTTACAACACCAAATAATGTTATAAATCCGTAGAAAATTTTATTTAAAACATAACCTATCATCAAAACAAAGATAGTAGAAAGTCTTAAAAAAATGTACCTTTGTAAAAGTTTTATTAGTAAAGATGACAACACAACAATTAGTTACCGAGATTCACACAAAAAAATCTTTTTTATGTATTGGTCTAGATGTAGATTTAGATAAAATTCCACCACATTTACTAAAAGAGGAGGATCCTATATTTGCCTTTAATAAAGCTATTATAGATGCGACACACCATTTATGTGTTGCTTACAAACCAAATACTGCTTTTTATGAAGCCTATGGTATAAAAGGCTGGATGTCATTACAAAAAACTATTAAATATCTAAATAATAATTACCCC
>Ga0209384_1001750_pt1 | contig 10900 bp, 22 predicted proteins | sample CoawatmetaG05DNA_FD_187511 | JGI IMG/M metagenome (GOLD analysis project Ga0209384, IMG submission 187511) | Marine microbial communities from the West Antarctic Peninsula - Coastal water metaG058-DNA (SPAdes) (version 2) | ecosystem: Environmental > Aquatic > Marine > Coastal ... | reverse complement strand
GCAGCATAACGATTGCATCGTGCAATTAGTGAAAGTCGCACAAGCAACGTCGCACCTAGTCTAACGACTAGGCACGATTGAAAGGGCCTTTGGCCCTTTTTTTATGTCCCGGTAGCAAGCCCAAGGACCTTCGTGCAATGAGCAATGGGCGTTGTTCCATGCCAATAATCAACGCGCTCGGCCCGCTGGGGCATAGTGTCGTATTTAGGACATTTACTTACATAAATCAGAGCAACTAAAAACCGCTCAATAGCGGCTATAATGCCACACAGCCTTAGTGCTGCAACGATTGTTCTAAATACACATGATTCTTGGTTATAAAAGAGGCTCCAGTAGCCATGTAGCCATAGTACACATAGTGAAAAAACGTCCTCAACATAGAACATCTATAATATATCTATCTCTGACCACGATTTCTCTCTAGCCTTACTGCTGTAAGGGTTTCCGGATGGTCAGAAACGAGATTTCGCACTTTCCACTTCTGACCCAAAACGATAAACTGTTATATATCAATAACTTACAAAACCCACTTCTGACCCAAAACGCTCAGTTACTGACCCAAATGGCTCTGTTACTGACCCAAATCAACCGTGGAACATTGTCGTGGAACATCGTAAAACTCAATTGGTTAAAAAGTAACCAGTTTTTCAGTTTGGGTCACGATTTCCCAAAATAATCGTGACCTTCTGACCCGAATGTCGCATTTACGACAACGAGCAGCGCCCAGCGCTCAAGGAGCATTATATGTTAGAGCAATTAGTCACAGTCGTCACTCAAAAAGAGTTGTGGATGACCCAAGCACCATCATTCAATTTCGAGTTGGATGAAGACGCTTTATTAGTTGAAGCATTAAAACGTGGGTTTGTGAGCAAGGTAGGTAATGATGCCTATCTAGTTAACACAGACTATCAAGCATTGTCAGATCAGTACTAAGGAGAATCACATGAACAAATATGTAATGAACGAAGAATCCAGGACTAGCTTCTTGGAGATGCATGAGAAGCTTGAGGAACTGGAAACGTCACATGGAGCCATGAGCGATGAAATCGACAGTGCCGCCAGTAGTGCGGAAGACGCATACAACAGTGCGGAGGAAGCCAAATGCAGTTTAAGCATTGCTATGGCCGAGCTCCACGAACTACGCACAGCGTACAGGTTAATTCGCCTCGATGTACATGAGGAGGAATCTGAAGTGGACAAGCTAGTGAAGCTCACAGGCAAGTCTGTCGATGAACTTAAACACATATTGAGGTACGAATAAGTATTCTACCCACGTATCTAAAATAAGTCTTGACCTAGTTTATAAGCTAGGCTTATTATAACTACTCACTAAGTATAAGCAGGAGGCATAAAATGCTAAGTAACGAAACACGTACACGATGGTCCTACCCGGCTCTACGAGCCTGGGCTAAGGCCCATAAATTGCCAGATCACCGCATTGACATCCTAGTCATGGGTGCTCGGAGAGAAAAAGCCCCCTTGTGGGCTGTCGAAAAGCGCAACGGACGCTGGGCATCGCTCACTAAAGATGCCCCTGTCGATATTGAATACTTTTTTGCCCATAACCACACTGAAATGCTCAATTTCGCTCGCGATAAGTTAGCAGCGTAATCAAATCTTGGAGAACACCATGGATATTATCGGTACACACACAGTTGTCGTAGGTGATTGGCTGGTTGACGTCGACATCACTACATTTGACCCCGGCTCCCCAGCAGACATGAGCTATGACTCAGTAGATCCTGGCAGCGACGGCGAATGTCACTTCAATGTGCTTAGCGCAGCGGCAGTGTGCCGTGATAAAGGCGGTGACATGACTCTGTTAGACGATGAAAGCGTAGAAAACGCAATCCTGGAGCAACTATGGCACTAATGTACCCAATAGGGCCCTTGGAAACCAAGAAAAACGGCGGAAACCCCTTTGACCCCTTCAAGGGGGCAGACGCCCATTGGCTAGTGGACGGTGTCTACGATGAAGTCGCAGCTCAATTGCGCATAGAGAAGGCCAACTTAGATATGACGCGTGACAGCATGTATGCAGCGAACATAGCGCGTATAAAAATAGAAAAGCGCCTTGAACAGCGGGCGTTGGCCCTTGAGATAGCTGAATACCACTAAGGAAGCACAATGAGCAAGGATCGACGTAAGAAGTACAACCCACGCAAGCGGGTACAGCGGATAACGACCGCTGCCCTACGCAACACAGCGTTGGTCTTCATAGGCGGTGACGAAAATAAGGTACGTTTCGTCCATTTGACCTCTCAAAAGTGCAGCCAACCCACAAGCACTATCGTACAGGCGTTACAAAACGCCAAATACACCTGGTCGGTACTGTGTGCAGTGACACTGCGCACTCAAGACAACAAAGAATACATTCAAAGCATTGAGGTGGAGTCATCAGCACCGGAATATCAGCTTGATATGACCCAAACGCTGAATCAACACCACAATAAGCTACTCAAAGACTGTAATCAGGCCCACATTTGCACCATTGCATGGCTCGCCGTGCCGTATGCACATGACTGGGACCTAGAAAAATCAGTGACAACGCTCAACGCACTAGGTGCGTGGGACTTTTCAGCACAATGGGAGATAGCATCATGAAGCCAATTAAGCTTGAAGGATTCGATGAACATGGCGTGCAAGAACCAACCCGAAGTTGGATCGTGTGCTGGACTATCGCAGAAAGTCTACAGGATGACGATTTCGTAGATCATTGGCAAGTATGTGACAGCTATAAAGAGGCTAAAGAATTGCATGGCAGCCTATACGAAGATGGGAGTGTTCTAATCAGGGCGATGTGCGCTGTCATAGACAGCAGCGACTACGAGCCACACCCAGCGTTCCGTAAACCTCAACAACTAACTGAAGCTGAATATCAAGCGGCTATTAACACATGAGCACTAAGCATTGCCCAAGGTGCAACAGCACCGTCTTAGGATTAATTCGCTCGCAGTACCTTAAGTATTGCGCTGATTGCGGGCTATGGTTCCCATGGCCCTTAGAAAAAGACCAGGAAACATTGAAATGACGTTAAAAGAAAAGCTCGCCAAGGCCAAACTGGTCAATAAATATACAGTTGAGCTGGAGAACTACAAAAATGCCGTCAAACAAGGCGGTCCATTCACAGAGTTCAACATAAAAAAAGCCGCTGAGTACCAAGCGAAGCTTGATGCAATTATAGAATTGGAGGGCGCAGCATGAGTAATCTAATACAGTTACTACTAGTAGTATGGATCGGAGCAGCATGGGTGACCCATGTACTGGTCTGCTTTACAGAAGCAGCATGGGGTTTTCTCATCGCCGGAGCAATCATGTTCCCAGTCGCATGGGCACATGGCACATGGTTGTGGTTCCAATGAACATTGTATTCTCGCCTAACCTAGAGCCTATGCCACAACGTGTCATTGTTAAGCGCGATAAGAGCCCAATCACCCCGTTTGAGCTCGATGAGTTAGTCAGGTTGCGAGTGCTCGCTGTCCCCTATCACGACATCACCTTGAGGCTCGGTAGAAGTTATACCTACTGGCAAAAAGCAGTAGCCAAGTTCCGTTTGGAACTACTCATTCAAGTTAAACGTAATAGTTTAATTCATGGCACAGGACTAAGGAGCGAAGAAAATGGCCGGATACACAATCAACATGGAACATGTGGGATGGATAGCGACAGTAGCTCTTCATAAACTAGACAAAACGTTTGTCGGTGACCCTGAAAACTACCTAGGTTTAGCCTCCTTTTGGCACTACGACTACCGCCACTATCTAAGAGACGCATCCATTGCACAACGGAAGCGCGTCCATAAGAAATGGGCAAAAGCCGGTTTGGATTTTGGGGAGGTGACCTACTACCACCTAGAAACGATTCACGAAGTACTAAGAATAAGACATCGCGGCGACCTAAGACCCCGCGAAAGGAGATTTCAGCATGACACATAAGAAAATCGAGCGCCCAACGTACGGTAAAGCTGGCTTCTTCAGCGAACGAGAGACAGTGACTGAAGCATTGAAGTATGCCAACGACCTTATCCACGCTGAATATCGTGGATCTAGTACAGGCTCAGGCAACGCAACAGCCGCATTAACCGCCATGTACGTTGTCTATAACACCATGGCACAGAAGCTCAACGAAGTGGAAGCATCACTTAACCAGGAGGACTAATCATGTCTGAACCAACGATAAAATTCAGAACAACTGCAATTATGGAGACCGACCTTGAGTATTATTTTGAGCTAACTCAGGACGAAGTCGACGAGGCTCTATACCAGTACGGGACCCTAGAAGAATTTGTCAAACAAAACGTTGACGGCGGAAGCTTCACTGATACCGAATGCGGTGATTGGATCTGGGGCTCAGTAGAAGAGACCGAAGACGAATAAAAGCATCCGTTCATCAAGTGGTGTAGACTACATATATAAGCATGGCTAATAATTATGGTTACTGAAGTATTGTTCTGTTTAGCACTCAATGTGTACCACGAAGCGCGAAGCCAACCGTTAATAGAACAGTTGGCCGTCGCTCAAGTCGTATTAAACCGAGTAGATAGCCGTTCATATCCGAACAATGTATGCGATGTGGTTTACCACAACAAGTACCCGGGTCGATTGCACCGCTGCCAGTTCAGCTGGTACTGCGATGGCAAGAATGACACACCGCGCGATGCAAACGCATGGCTACGAGCTAATCAGATTGCATCTTTAGCACTGTCCTCCGGCCTACCAGATTTGGTAAGCGGAGCGACACATTATCATGCACTTTATGTTAATCCATCGTGGGCCGGGTCACTAGAATCAGTAGCGACCATAGGAAGCCACAAATTCTATAGGTAAAAAGCCATGCGTTTTGTTAAAGCACACGAATATTTCGCAATAGTTGATGCCCTTGAAGGCACTTACTACTCGCAATCGGTGCTCACTGACGACGACATCGCACAATTACAGATTGTAGCGTATGCCTTTAGGCTAAGAGAGCCTGAAGACGTACGTAACATAGGAACAGCGCTCGATATAGTCGACGCTCTCCGACAAAAAGCCGAGGACGAATCCGTCTTTGCATAAATGGAGTTACAAATGTTTAATTTTAACCGCAACAACATGCGATGCAAGAAACTGCATTGGATGACAGAAACGGTATGGAGCTGGCACATTGTGTTCACTGACCACATGTCAAACCTCCTACCTAGGTTTACCAAGTTCATTAATTACGCCTCTCAAACAACCACTGCTGCAAACCGCCGTTCGGCGTGCAGTCAAATCCACATGCCTAGCGATAAATTGTAAAATTGTCATAGGCTGTTGCATATCTATGGAGAACTATTATGCGCACCAAACAAACCCAAAAACTAAACAATCTATTGTCCCATTACCACACGCTTGACGATGACGAGCGTATGTACGAACAGTCCCTGTCTGTCAATCTTAAAAAATTCCACATTCATTGGTAGGAGAAAAACCATGAACCTTTTCGATATGAATCTTATTCACATCTCTGAGCACATCACTAGCCCCCGTGGAAACACCATCGAGCTAGTTATTGGCAAGCATGTCATCACCTATGAAAAACTACTGGACGGCTTTGAAGTAGTCTTCGACGTACAGTTTGACGGTGTCTATATGGAGCGTGAGATCCCAGTATCCGAAGCCGTAAAAACGTTCTGGAAAGCAGCATTGCACGATGCGTTCTGGGAAAAGCCTGGAGCTGACCTTGTCCATCACCAGGAAGGCCTTGAATGGCTCAATAAAAACACTAAATACGCTTCGTAGTCTTGTTTAATTATATTAGCTAGGCTTATAATAGATCAACACATATTATAAGCAGCGTTACTATGAAACCCGGGTATGTACTCACCTATTGCATTTGCACTAACGGATTGATTATTCCTGAGATCCCCGGTAAGCCCAATGTTATGGCGCTGCCGGGCGGCAAATACATCAACAAACAATCACTATTAGATCGTTTGCGATTAGCGAAGCAGCCTTTCACCATTGAGCAACGCCCAATGGCCGAAGCACCAGAGCCAAGCCAAGAATAATTCACCAACTCATGGAAGAAATACATGAAACTAGTCACACTAGACTTCGAGACATACTGGGATAAAGACTACTCCCTTAAAAAGCTTAACATCATTGAATACGTCACCGATGAGCGTTTCAAAGCGCACGGTGTAGGCATCCAAATTGATGGCGGCTTACCTCTCTACTACTCAGGTTCTGAAATGGCACCGGCACTACGCACGGTGTTCAGTGAACAATGCATATTAGTCTGCCAGAACACCAAGTTCGACGCGTTCATACTCAGTGTGCACTACGGCATCCACCCTACTCGGTACGCAGACACTCGCTCGATGGCCAAAGCCATCTTTCCGTTCGAGTCGGCATCACTTAAAGACTTGTGCATCCGTCTGTTCCCAGACGATACAACAATGCGCAAGGGTGATGAGCTTGCAGATTCTAAGGGCATCCGCGACTTCGACGACGAGCTTGCTGAATCAATCAAGGGCTATTGCATACAAGATACCCACCTCACCTACCATTGCTATAAAAAAATGATCGGCGAGTTCCCACAAAGCGAACAAAACCTTATTCACCTCACCACAAAAATGTTCTGCGAACCTGCAATTGTGTTAGATCAGGACCGTGTTGCCGTACATCTGGCTCACTCAGCTGAACAACGTACAGCGCTCATTGAGAAGGGCCTCGCTTTTGCTACGCAACAACTAGAGGGAACGTATGAAAACCAAATACTATTCTCGTCAAATAAACAATTTGCCGAGCTCCTGGTACTGCTCAAATTGGCAGTGCCCAGTAAGATCTCCCCGACGACGGGCAAGCCCACACATGCGCTTGGCAAGACGGACCTTGGCTTCCAGGCGCTTATACGCAAAAACCCACAGTTCAATGACCTTTGGTCTGCTCGCAAGGCAGTTAAATCGACGGGGGAAGTTACTCGTTCTGAGCGCCTTCTGCTTACTGCTAAGCGCTGTAACGGGCTTATTCCTGTACCTCTAAACTACTACGGTGCACACACCGGTCGGTTTAGTGGCGGAGAGAAACTTAACCTACAAAACCTTAAGCGAGGCAGCGAACTTCGTAAGTCGCTCTGTGCGCCTGAAGACACTCTTGTCTATGTAGCTGACAGCTCGAACATAGAAGCAAGGATGCTGGCATGGCTCGCTGATCAGCGCTCGATGCTCGATGTATTCTATGCAAAAGGCGATGTGTACTGCGATTTTGCTAGCAAAATATACGCCCGGCCCATCAACAAAAAAGATGACCCAGACGAACGCTTCCTTGGGAAGTGTGCCGTACTGGGCTTAGGCTACCAAATGGGCGCTGAGCGATTTCGTATTACGCTAGAGCAAGGTGCATTAGGACCTCCAGTCTATATGGAGCCCCATGAAGTGCAGAGTATTGTAGATTTGTATCGCAATGCCAACTCAATGATTGTGAAGTACTGGGCTCGCTGCGAAAACGCCTTGGCTGCAATGCTAAACGAAAAAGCTAACTTTGCCTTTGGCCCACTGATCATCCGCTACCAAAAAATCAGGTTGCCTAACGGGATGTACCTTCGCTATCCGGGACTTAGATACGAAAATAGAGAATTAGTTTACGGCACAGGCCGCCACAAAACGAATATTTATGGGGGCAAGCTGTGCGAAAACATTACGCAAGCGCTAGCCCGCATCGTAGTAACAGATCAAATGCTTGCGGCAGACGACTACCTTACCGACAGCGGCGGTCGTATTGTCATGCAAGTGCACGATGAATTGGTGGGGTTAGCCCCAAAAATAGGTTCCAGCACAACGATGCAGATGATGTTTGACATCATGCGCACACCGCCTGCTTGGGCTTCAGACTTACCCTTAGACGCAGACGGCGGCTATGCGGACAACTACAGTAAATAATTAGGAGAGTTTTACAATGGACGGTAATCTAGTACTGACGCGCAACCCAATGCAGCGAGTATTTATCCAAACCGATTCGGGGCTAATTAAAGTCACCGTGCTTCCAACACAAAAAAATGGTCAGGTACGCCTCAGTTTTGAGGCACCACCTAACATTGCGATTGATCGAGAAGAGGTCTATATTCGCAAAACGTCTAACCCGTAATAGACCTATAACTAATTGTTATATAGAAGTGCTTGCGTAAAATAAGCACTGCTTATATCCTAATAGGCTATCTGACGGGAAATTCAAAAATGAGCGTTCTTACATTCATGCAGGCGAGCAACGGCGTTCGCCTTGCGAAAGTGTTCACCCCTACTTCTAAAAAGAGCTATCCTAACGTAGCCAAGTTCGATTCACACTCTTACGACGTAGCAAATACAACAGCTGGCTTAGAGCAGATGCACAGACTCATGGTTGCCCATGCGGCTAAAGGACATGCACTGCTTAGAGGCCAACTAAAGAAAGACCTAAAGGGGCAATCTCGCGCAGGCCAAACACAAAAGACATTAGTCTGTGATTGGATGACGATCGACATTGATAACCTCGACTTAGTAAGGGCTGCAGAGCTTGGCGTTACACCCAATTATCCTGCGTCTGGCATTATAAGCAGAGCTGATATTTTGTTCGCAGCTGCTTACCTTGTAAAAATGCTTCCAGCAGAGCTACATAACGTTAGCTATATCGCAACGGCCAGTGCTTCAACAGGTATGAAGCCTGATAAGTTATCCATGCACTTGGATTTTATGCTGACTAACCCGATTCATCCTAAGACATTGAAAGGCTGGCTGACTAAGCTGAACTTTGATGTCCCTGTCTTTAATGGACAGTTGAATCTTAGCAGCAACGGCCTAGCGCTCATCTACCCATGCGATCGTACGGTGGCGGACAACAGTAAGTTGATCTATATCGCCCCGCCCGTTATGCAAGGTGTAGAGAAGCGTCTCGACGATGAGGATCGTATCCTTCTTGTAGAGAAGCAAACAGCGACCGTTGACCTCATGCCATTGCTTGCAGGCTGTACTGAAGAGCAGATCAAACTGCTAACCAGTAAAGGCCTCAAGAAGCTACGTAAAGATGCTGGACTGGCTCACAAGACTGCTCAGATGCAAAGCATCAACACCAACGGCAAAGTTGTTGAGATCGTCTCGAATCCAGACCGCGCGTTAATGCAATTGTCGTATAGCACAGACAAATATTGCTACGCGAATCTGCAGGATAAGGCAGGTGTCATGGGTGACAGCCACGCGTACTGGTGGCCTATCGATAACCCACAAATCGTTTACAACTTCAAAGATGAATCACCATTCAGAATGAAAGATGTGGACATGGATTTCTATAAGTCTATTTGTGCACAGTTTAGTGAGCAGATTTCATCAGCAAACATCCCTGTACCTTATGTTTTTCGTGACATTACATCAGACGAGCACTATGCGCTGACGTATGACACGAACAACGACTTAATTATGCGGCTAAATGCCACAAAAAAAACCAACCTAAAAGACTTCATGGCGAATCATGGCGAAGAACTCCCAGAGCCTATCCCAGATTGGGACCGATCGTTCAACCCACAAACTAATGTGCAGTTGGACGTTGAAGGGTCTTTTGTTAACACCTATGAGCCAACAAAGTACATGCGCAATAGGGAGCTGTCTACAGAAGATGAGCACAAGCTGGAATACGGCAGAGGCTATCTACTAAAAAAGACCGCCCCCACGCTGTACTCGATCATCTATCACATGGTGGGGTCAAGCGAGCCGGAATTCGAGCATTTCTTCAACTGGTTTGCGTATGCATTCCAGACAAAGCAAAAGCTGACGACAGCGTGGGTATTCACAGGAATTGAAGGTACAGGCAAAGGCCTATTCTTCCATCAAATCATTCATAAGTTGTACGGCAAGCACGCCGCATACAAGACGTTGGATAACGTTGAAGATCAGTTCAACGACTTTGAAGAGAACGCCCTGTTCATGGTAGTCGACGAGTTCAAGCTCACCGACAGCGCATCTTCTAACAAGATGATGAACAAGCTAAAACACATGGTAACTGAGACTTTCGGTACTGTGCGTGGCATGAGGCAAGCACAACGCCAGGTTAAGTTATACGCCAACATGTGCTTTAACTCTAACGAGATCGAAGTAATCCGCTTATCGTCATCAGACCGGCGATTTAACATCGGCAAACGTCAAGAAGTCCCTATCTTAGCTGCTTACCCAAGCATGATGGTGGACTTAAAAAAGCATCGCGACACAGAGCTAATGAACTTAGTTGAGTTTATCAACGCATTTGAAGCAGACCCAATTCAAGCTTATCGCCCCTTAGATAATAGTGCTAAACAGCTCATGCGAGATGCGTCTATGACGTGGATCGATCACTTTATTACAGCAATTAAGACCGGCAACCTGGATTATTTTGTTGAAAAAATACTAAGCATTGATCCCTCTCAAACAGAGGACATCGCTACGCAAATGAACGCCGAGCGAATTGTTAAAAGCTGGGTAAGCACTGAAGGCCAAGAAGTAGCTGTAACCAACCAAGAGCTGCATACATTGTGCAATGCAATTGAATCTAGGGCATTTAGTAAAGAGAAGTTTTCTAGGATGCTCGGAAAACGCGGCGTTGTTACATCAAGAGTCAAATGTTCAGACAAAGTGCGTAGGCGCGGTCAGCTTAAAACTTTTCGATTAGTCGAATTCACAAAAGAAGAACTGATTGCGCATCACTTCTCACCTACTGACAAGGAGACGTTATGTCCGAACATTCAGTCACTACATTAACACCAGCGGAGTTCATGCTGACTCGAGACTCAGATGACCCCGATGTTCAGACCTATCACCTTATCGTGGATTCCATACTAGACCAGCTTACACAGCTATGTAACGAAGTCGATGACCCAACCGAGTTTAGGAACGGCGTCATTGATGTACTTGTCACATTTGACACACAACCAATCGAACACT
>Ga0209384_1001746_pt1 | contig 10916 bp, 17 predicted proteins | sample CoawatmetaG05DNA_FD_187511 | JGI IMG/M metagenome (GOLD analysis project Ga0209384, IMG submission 187511) | Marine microbial communities from the West Antarctic Peninsula - Coastal water metaG058-DNA (SPAdes) (version 2) | ecosystem: Environmental > Aquatic > Marine > Coastal ... | reverse complement strand
TACTGTTAGTGGTTCTACAATTACTTTTGCAGCTAACCTAGTAACTGGTGATGTTATTAACTTTATTCAGATACTTGGTGATGTTCTTGATCTTGGTGTACCAAGTGACAATACTGTTAGTACAGCTAAAATAGTTAATGGTGCTGTAACTTCTGCCAAACTTGCAAGTGGTGTAGGTGGAGTAACTGGTATTACATCAAGTGCTAACGCAACAGCTATGACTATTGATAGTTCAGAAAAAATTGGTATCGGAACTTCATCACCAGTAACTACATTAGATGTAGGTGGTTCACTTTCTGGTGGTCAAGGTGTTGTTGGAAAAGAAATGTTAGTTTCACAAACTTTAAACACTGCCTATAATGGTTCAAATTCTGGTTCTTGGGGTGGATTAATGTTAAACAATAATAACTCTAGTACATCAGTTAGAACAGCAACAGGATTACATTTTACTCATGGAACATCTGGAGTTGCTGGAATTGTAAGTACATCAACAACATCACAAAGAGCAGATTTACGATTTATTACAAGAGGTGCTGGAAATGCTGTAGCTGACAGAGTTATCATACATGATGATGGAGTAATGTCTGCTAGTCAAGGTGTTGCTCTTGGAGTAGGAACTGCAAACACAGCTTCAAATGTTTTAGACGATTACGAAGAAGGAACTTTTACACCAGCTTATGCTTTTGATAGTGGCTCTGTAGGTATGAATAGTAGTAGTAGAGGAGACTATGTTAAAGTTGGAAATTTAGTTCATTTTCAAATTTTTATAGCAACTGATAGCACTTCTTCTCCAAGTGGAGATGCAACAATTACTGGACTACCTTTTACTACTGGAGACAATACTAGCTCAAGTGCTGCTATTGGTTTATTATATAGATTTGAAACAGATTTTGATGGAGATTTAAAAGTAAGAGTTGGACAAGATTCTACAGTACTTTCACCATTTAAAAATGCTTCAAGTTCCACAAGTGCAACTAGACTTCAAGGTTCTGATTTAAAAGCTGGTTCTAATACAGCTTGGAATAATTTACATGTAGCTGGATGCTACTCAACAGCTTAACAATAACAATGGAGAAACAACAATGGCAATAACTAAAGAGACACAGATTGGTAAAATCGAAGTGGTCGGAAAATACAAATCAGTTCAAGTAAGAACAGATACTGTAATTATTGAAGATGGAACTGAATTATCAAGAAAGTATCATAGACATGCTTTGATGCCAGACGCAGTTATAACTGGAGAACACAATGAAGTGAAAGCAGTATGTAATGCAGTTTGGACAGACGCAGTTAAAAGTGCTTATGAAACTTTTAAAGCTAATCAAGAGAATATTTAATGGCAATAATTAAACTAAACAATAATACATTATCAGCAGTAACTGCTTTACCATCTGCAATTGCAACTGGTAAGGTTTTGCAAGTTATTAATGCTACAAGTACAACAGAAGTTGTTAATAATTCAGCTAATTTTACGGATACAGGATTAGCTGCTGCTATAACACCAAGTTCTTCTTCAAGTAAAATTTTTATTACTGCTAATATTCAAGGTGTTGGAAAAGATGGTAGTGCATATGTAGTATTAAAATTATTAAGAGGAACAGCTGATATTGTAGCAAATTTTGAAAATAGAGGTGCAGATACAGATACAAATGACACTAATAAAATTGGAGGTTGTTCTGTAACTTATTTAGATTCTCCTAGCACAACAGATGCAACTACTTATAAAGTTCAACAAAAAGGTAATGGAGATACTTATGCACAAACAGGAGATAGTAACCCAAAACATAGTATTACATTAATGGAGATAGCTGGATAATGACAACAATGTTAAAAATATATAATGCAATAAAATCAATTAATTCAAATGCTAGCGTTTCTGTTAAAGGAACAAGTTTAGAAAATTGTGAAATTGAATGGCATAATGGAACAACACCAATATCTAAAGCTGACATAGAAGTTAAAATGTTAGAGTTACAAGTAGAGTATGATGCTAAACAATATCAAAGAGATAGAGTTTATCCTAGCATTGGAGATCAACTTGATTTGTTATTTCACTCAATTGATAGAGATGCTGAATTAAAATCTAAATATTTTGATTTTCACCAAGCTATTTTAGCAGTTAAAGCTAAACACCCAAAATAATTATATGGCTAACTCATATAAATTTTTAGGTGTTAATTTATCAACACAGGCAGAAACATCTATTCTAACTGCTGCTGCTAAAGAAACTATTATTATTAAATCTATAAGAGTTACAAATAATACAGGCAACACACCATCAATATCTTTTGATGTATTAGATAGTTCTAATAGTGTTGAAGCTACAATACTAAATACACAAACACTTACAGCAGACTCATCAGTTGAAATATTAACAATGCCTTTAATATTAGAATCTTCTGATGTTTTAAAAGCAACTGTTAGTACCAACGATAATGTCAATATAGGAATAAGTTACTTAAATATATCTTAATGAAATTAGTCAATATACCATCATCTAATTTAGATGATGTTTGGTCTTTAGTTAAAAAAGATATTAGCGAAGCTCTATCTTACTCAGGCAATCACACAGATGCAGACTTTGTTTATGATTGTGTGAAAGAAGATAAAATGCAGCTATGGGTAGTTTGGGATAAGGATAAATCTACAACTCTTGAAAAATATTATGGAGTTGTTGTTACAGAAATTATTCAAAGAAAATTAAAACGATCTTGTCAAATATTTATTATGACAGGCAGACACAGACAAAAATGGCAAAATTTAATAAATGTAATAGAGAGTTTTGCTGAAGAACAAGAATGTCAACAAATGGAACTTTATGCAAGACCTGGTTGGCAAAAAATTCTTCAAAATTATAATTATAAAAGAACTCATGTAGTTCTTGAAAAAACAATAACAAAAAAGGAAAAATAATATGTCATTAGGTGGAGGAAGTTCAGGTGGAGGACAAGCACAAAATGTTACAGTACAACCTTATGCACCAGCACAAGGATCTTTAAATCAAATAATTTCTGAAGCAGGAAATATTTATGGTCAAGGAGTAACTGGAGCAGGTTATGTTGCACCCACTCAGCAAACAAAAACAGGTCTTGTTCAACAAGAAGCTCTTGCAGGACAGGCTAATACACAAATTTCAAATACATTAGCAGGTAATTATCTTAATCCTTATCTTCAACCTATGTTGCAAAGTGCAACAAGTGAAATTGCTAATAGTATTAATAGTGAATTTTCTGGAGCAGGAAGAACACCTGGATCAGCTATGAACCAATCTCAAATTATTGGTGAAGTTGCAGATTACGCATTACCTTTAGCTTTTAATCAATACAATGTTGAAAGACAAAATCAATTAGGACTTGCTACTCAATTACCTAATATGCTTACAACTGGTCAACAAATAGAACAACTTGAACGACAAAAAAACTTAGCACCTTTTCAAGCATTACAGCAATTTGGAAGTGTAGTATCTCCTATTGCTTCTGGCTTACCAGTTCAACAAACACAAACAAACAACAATCCAAACATATTTACTCAAGCTCTAGGTGGTGCTTTAGTAGGTAATAAAATTGGTGGAGATGACTATGGAACTATCGGTGGTGTAGCTGGAGCTATTGGTGGAGTCTTAGCAGGATTATTATAATGGATAAAATAAATAAAATAATTTACGACATAAAAAGAGATATAGACCACAACACATCTAAATACATCATAATCATTGGTGTACTATTTGTAATTTCAATAATTTTATAGGAGAATAAATATGCCAGGTTGGGATTGGGGTGGAGCAGATGATCCAAATGATACATCAAGTAACACTTCTAACGATACATCAAGCAATACTTCTAACGATACACCTAGTCCAGGTGACACAGGAGGTGAGGGTGGAAATAACCCTAGTGATAATTCTAATTCACAGTTTGATAGTGGTAATAATAATACCCCATACAGAGATCCCATCATGGACATGGTTGATCCATCAAAAATACCAGGCACACCAGAATATTCTAAAATAGAAAAAGAAACCTATGTAACACTTCCTGAAAAGAAACTAAAAATGTCTAAGGGTGTAAGACCTGAGATGACAGTTACTTTAGAAGAAAAAGCATATTGGGATAGATTAGATGCACAAGTTGATAAAGTTACAGGTGATCTTGGCTATCAATTAGAAAAAAGATTAGTTAATTTTGCTAAAAGTAAAATTCCAATTGTGGGAATGTTTTTACCAACCATTTATCCTGAAAGAACAATTGCTGGAGATAGAGTAGCACCTCAAGATCGTCCTATGGACAGACCAGATCAAGCTAGTGATTTTAAAAAAGTTGAAACTAAAGATGATGGTATTGATTTTATTTTAAGTCAAATTGCTATGGGAAATAATAACTGGGCAGACGATCCTAGTTGGTGGTCTGATTTACCAGAATCTCAAGCTAACAAATATTTTCAAGGAATGGATAATAATGCGAATGTAAATTCAGATTATCTAAATACACATAATGCAGCAGTAGCCAAAATAAATGGATTACTACAAGATAATAATAAATACGAAATAAGTAAAAATAACGGAATCTTTAAAGATTGGCTAACAGGAAAAGGATTAATTTAATATGGCAATAGATATGAAAAGTTTATTAGAAGATGACAATTTCTTAATTGGAATGGGTTTATTATCAGCAGGTGCTAAAGGTCAAAGCATTGGTGAAGCTGGTATAACTTCCATCAAAGATGCAGCAGCTATTAAAAAATCTATGGTTGGCAAACCAAAAGATAGATTCAGACTTTTATCAAGACAAGAAATTGAAGCAAATGATGCTTTAGATAATTCTTCTAATTATCAAATGAATTTAACAACTGGAAAATATGAACTTGTTAAAACTAATAAAACAGGTGCTTCAACAACTTATATTAATAATGCAAAAGAAAAAGGTGATGGTGAATTTGAAAAAGGTATGGGAAAATTAGATGTTGATATTGTTAAAAAAGTAAGAATTGATTCAGATAATGCCTCTGTAGCAAATGGCAATTTAAATTTAATTAATTCAATTTCAGAGGATCTTAATACAGGAGCAGGAGCTAATATTTTGCAAACAGTTTCTAAGTGGGGACAAAGATTTGATATTGATTTAAATTGGTTATCTTCATACGGACAAGATAAAACAATTTCTAATTCAGAAATTTTACAAGTTTTATCTTCATCTCAATTATTTGCTGCAATTAGTCAAACTAAAGGATCAATTTCAGAAAAAGAAATGGCAGTATTTGAGGGTATTACAACTAATTTAGCCATGTCTAAAGCAGGTATTCAAGGAAACATTAAAATTCAAGAAGCTATTAATAATAGAAAAATTTTAAAAGCTGACATGATGGAAAATTGGATTGCTGATGGCACAAGACCTGGAGAGCAAAAAGATGTAAATGGTAAAAAACAAAACTTTCGTCAAATGTGGACAGAATATGTTGAGGGAAAAAATTCTAAGGGTGAATTAATTAATCCTTTATTTACTGAAGAAGAAATACAAGAATTAACTGATCTATCTGTAGTAAGTGCGAATGAGGGAGATGGAATAGAAATTATTGAAGATCCTTTAACAAAAGAAAAATTTTGGGTATTACCTGGTGGAGTTTTTGAACCAATTAAACCTAAAATCATTAAAGCAAATTAAGGAAATATTATGGCACTTGATGCAGCTACCCAAGCAAGATTAGAAGAAGAACTTTTAAAAAAAACTTATAGTAATCCAGGAGCAGAAAATTCTAATAGTGTTGATGAAGCACAAAAAAAAAGATTATTAGAAGTTGTAAATAAAGAAAAAGAAAAGCCAAATAAATTTACTCAAGTTGTTTCTGATTTTTATAATAGCTATATAACAGGTGAAGATAGAACTGAATTTCCTAACATGAAAGAAATCTATCAAGCAGGTGATAATTTTTCTGGTACTAACCTTGCAATTAATTATATCAAATTTATCAATCCTGATAAAGACGCACAAACAGAGATGATAGTTAAAAAATATCCAGGTAGTAAAATAACCAAAGATATACATGATAATATTATTTTGACTTTACCTGAAAATGTTGTTGGTAAAGGAAATGACCAAAGTTATTATTTAGATAAAGCTGGTGTAACTGTTGATGGTGTAGCAAACACAATGGGTCAAATTTTAGTTTATATTCCAGGTGCAGGTTGGGTTTTAAAAAACTCACTTCAATCAGGAGTTAAAAAAGTAGCACAAGTAGGATTAGCAGCAGGTGCTACTGGTGCAACATTTGATGTACTTTCTTATACTATGGGATCAACTCAAGGTGATGGTGGATTGGTAAAAGTTGTAGAAGATGATAAATTTTTAATTAATGTTGCAACAGCAGGTATGGGTGAGAAGGTTGCACAATTATTAACAAAATATACTTTTACAAAAAGGACTAAAGATTTTATTAAAGATAAAATCCCTAGTAAGTTTAATATATTTAGTGGTGATGGTTTATATTTAAATAACAAAGGTGTTATTACAAATAAAACTAAAGAAATTTTAAAGAAAACAATTTCAAAAGAAGATTATGAAAAAGTTATTACTAATCCTGATATTATGATTCCTTTTGCTCAAGGTTTAGAAGATGGTTTAGGTGGAAATGCAGCAGCACAAACATTACTTGCTCAAGTAGTAGGTGCAAACAAATGGGGAATATCACTTTGGAAAGCACAAGCTAGTGGAAATAAAGAAGCTGCAAAACAAATTGATTTAATGCGTAATGGTGTATTTGGAAAAGATTTACAATTATTAGTTCAAGGTCAAGATGATATTCAGCTTGGTCAAACTTTTAAATATTTAACTGAATTTAGAGCTAAATTATTAAAAAATAAAAACGATCTTGTGTCTGCTCCACCAAATGGGAGAGCAGAAGCAACAGCAGCAATTGATGATAATATTGCTGGGGTAACTCAAAGTTTAAAAGAAATTGAAGAAACAATGTTAGCTAATGTTGAGCTTAAATACGCAGCAGTAGATTATAAAAACAGTTTTAAAAAACCTATTGTAACTGGAATAATGCGACATTTCAAAGCTGCATTAGTTAATCCTAATCATGGTGTAGGTCAATCATTAAACAAAACAACAATGCCTAACACTCATGCTGCTATGGGACAATTAAATACATTTTTTAAAAAATTAGAAAATAAAAATTTAAACAAAATTACATTTGGAATGTTAGAAAATAATAGACAAATGTTAAATAAAATTATGTCAACAACAAAAGATCCTTTAGATTTAAAGGCTCTAATGATTGTTAAAAATAGATATGATAAATTTTATGATGATGCTGTAGATATGGGTTTAGCTAATGGTGGCAAAGATTCTAAAGCAATTTATGCTGCAATTAAAAAAGCAAGAGATGCCAATAAAGATTATAAAAAAACTTTCTTTCCACAAAATATAAAAGTAGGTGGAGGAACAGTTAAAGATGATGGGGGTGCTTTTGTTCAAAAAGTTATTAATGGTGATTTTAGTGGTACACAAGTTTCTAATTGGTTATATGGTAGTAATAATTTAAAAGGAGTATTTTCAGATAAATCTCTTGGAGCTGTTAATAAATTAAATACTATTTTTCCCAAAGGTAGTAAGGGTAATAAGTTAATTAGAGATGGTGCTTTTTTAAGAGTTATGGAAAAAAGTTTTAAAGAATATGGCTCAAGAGAATTTTTTAGTCCTGAACTTTTTGTAAAAAATATTAATGAAATGGTAAGTGGTAATGGGAGAGCTGTAACTGCTAAATTATTTAGTCCAGCAGAAATGAAAGAATTAGTTTCTTTTTCTAAACAACTTGAAAAATTAATCCCACCTAAAGTATTTTCTGGTAAAGGTGGTGGTGTCGAAGAATTTACAGAAATTTGGAAATCAGCTACTAGAGCAGGTGTTGGAATAGGTGGTTTTAATCTAGCAGGTATTCAAGGAACTCTTTTTTCAAGATTTGTATTTGATAGTGCAACAAAACAAGCAGGAAGAAATGCTGAATTAAAATTAATGAAAGAAGCAATATTTTTATCTAAAGTTCCTAGAACTGAGGGTGGTAGTGGTATAGTTGATATTGCAAAAGAAAATCAACCATTCATTAAACAAGATACACTTAAAGATTATAGAGGAATGAAAATTCCTTATGTTGGTGATGTAGAAAATATTGGCATGATTGAGTCTATGGATAAATATAAAAAATATTCAAATTAATTATGGCTAGTCAATCTTTAAAAAACTCACAAGACATTATAAAATTACAAGGCGAAACAAAACTAATTCATCAAAAAATAGACACAATCAAAGATAATCACTTAGCTCACTTAGACATAAAGGTTAATAATATTTACAAATTATTATGGGTGATCGCAACAATAAGTCTATCAAGCCTACTAAGTCTTTTAACAAAACTACTAAACTAAGTAGAAACGTTAAAGGCACTATTGGGGAATTACAAGAAGTAGTTAATTTAACTAGGCAAGGGTATCATTGTGCAATTGCTGTAAATCCACAATGTCCATTTGATATTGTAGCTGTAGCTCCAGATGGAGAAATACATTTGCTAGACATTAAAACAAATACATATCGTAAGAACGTTAAACCTTACCGAAGAAAAATCTGGCGATCTCCTACTGCCAAGCAAAAGAAATTAGGAATAAAAATTGTAATGGTAGATCATGCAAATGATTAAGGAGCTTTACTGTGAACTTTTCAGAATTATTCAAAAAAAATATTATTTTTATACCAGTTGTAGCATCAATTTTGGTGGGATCATTTACTGGTGTTAGATACATTGTATCTTTAACCGAAACTATTAATCAAAATAAAACTGCAATTTTAGTAATCAACGACACTCATCTTCACAATTTCAAAACATACATAGCTAGAATACAAGAAAACCAACATCATCTATTATTAAATATAGAAACAAACAAAGGTAATAGAATTGTTACTGATGACAAAATGCAAAGGCTTGAAGAAAAAATCAAGCAGCTAGAAATAGATTTCAAAAATTTTTTAATACAAAAAAGTAATTAATATGGAGATAGCCAAGATGAATTATTATTTTACAGGCATTTTAATACTAATGTTTTTAGGTCTTACTTTATGTGTTTCACCAATAGGTTATTAAATGAAAATATCAGATAACACAGCAGTAAGTATGCCGATCAAAAATATGATTGGTATTGTTGTAGGAGTGGCTATGGGTGTCTTTGCCTATACAGAAGTGACAGCTAGATTAACTTCATTAGAAACTTCAAGAGAATTATTTCAAGCAGACTTACTTAAAAAATCCGAACAACTACCTACCGACCAAGAACAATTTATGTTGGTAGAGGATTTATATAAGACTACTGAAAAATTAGAAAAAAGAATTGATAATATGATGCACAACAAAATCAACATAGAATTTTTAAAGAAACAAACTGAAAAACTTTTAGAAGATGTAGAAAAACTAAAAGATAAAGTCAGACAGAATGGTAAAACAGAGCATTAAAAATAAAATACTAGAATTGTTAGAAACAATATTTGTTACATTACTATGGTTAATGATATTGCCTATGGCTTTAATATTATCTTTATTTGAAAAAAGGAAAAAAAATGATTGAAGTTGTGGTCGCACTTTTAATGATTGTTAATAATGAAATTTCTGAAGTTAGAATACAACCATCAATTTCAGAATGTCTTAGAGGTAAAAGAGTTGCTAATAGAAATGTTTCAAGCAACGTAGAGTATAGATGTATTAAATCAAAAGCTGAACTTGAAACTAATATAGATGGTTCAAAATCCATAAAGAAACTTATTTTAGAATAAAGGAGAAGAAAAATGCAGTTATCAAAACACTTTAAGTTAGAAGAATTTACTAAGTCTATGACAGCTACTAGAAAAGGCATTGAGAATATGCCTGGAGCTGGTGAGATTAAAAATTTAGAAAATATATGTTATGAAATACTTGAGCCTTTAAGAGCTAAGTTTGAATTGCCTATTACTATTACATCAGGTTATCGGAGTCCTCAACTTTCAGAAGCGATTGGCAGCAAAACTACATCACAGCATTGTCAGGGTATGGCAACCGACCTAGAAATAGCTTCAATCCCCAACATTAAGATTGCTTACTGGCTTTCTAATAACGTAGATTTTGACCAACTCATTTTAGAATATTTTGACAAAGACGATCCATCAGGTGGGTGGGTGCATATCTCTTACAATGAAAAAGGTAATAACAGAAAACAAGTCTTAACATTTGATGGTAAAAAATATGAGAATGGTTTGCCAGACATGGAATGGAAAGATGGAAAGGTTAAAGAATAATGTGGTTTAGTCTAGCAAAAATGGCTCTCAAAACTGGGACTCATATCTATCAAAACAAACAAAAATCAAAACAATTAATGTCAGATGCAGCATTACTGCACTCTGAGAAAATGGCAAAAGGTGAACTGGAATATAAAGCGAAAATTATTGAGAGTAATGATAATGGTTGGAAAGATGAATTTGTCCTTATTTTGGTATCTCTGCCTATTCTTATATTGGTGTGGTCTATCTTCTCTGACGATCCTGAAATTCGTACTAAACTAGATATGTTTTTTGAGTATTTTAAAAATCTTCCCTATTGGTATCAAGCAATTTTTATTGGCATAATTTCTGCCATCTATGGTCTTAAAGGTGCAGACATAATGAGAAAAAAGTAAATGGACTTTGTTCTAGTAATGTTAATTTGTAGTGGTTTGCCAGGCAACGAATGTAAGCCTATGCCTACACCTATTGTAGAATTTAAAAATTATCATAACTGCATTTACTATGCTTATGATTATTCAAGTAAATTATTAAAAGATATGAGTCCAAATTTTGTAGATCAATATAAAGCCTTTACTCAATTTGATTGTAAAGAAACATCTAAGGTTACCACATAATGAAAAA
>Ga0209384_1001745_pt1 | contig 10938 bp, 9 predicted proteins | sample CoawatmetaG05DNA_FD_187511 | JGI IMG/M metagenome (GOLD analysis project Ga0209384, IMG submission 187511) | Marine microbial communities from the West Antarctic Peninsula - Coastal water metaG058-DNA (SPAdes) (version 2) | ecosystem: Environmental > Aquatic > Marine > Coastal ... | reverse complement strand
GGGCTAGTCCTAATATAGGAATAACTTCTTGTAGAACGCTTGATCCAAATGGTAAGCGAGAAAGAGAAATCGCATTTCTAAACCCATGGCTGACTATTGGCTGGCTTCGAGCAATTTATAAATTAGCTTTGTCTCATAAAATACTCATCACTTTCCCAGAAAATAATGAAATTTGGTACCCAGAGTGGGTGGCGGGTTCAGTAATTTTAATACAGAAAGATTTTTTTAAGAAAATTGGTAAATGGAGTGAAAATAATTTTTGGATGTACTCTGAAGACTCAGATTTATGCCTAAAATCAAAAAATTATGGAAAAAAAACTGCCCTTCTCCGAAATGTTGAACTCAAACACTCACATGGTGGATCTTCTAGGAGGAGCACTAAAACTACCGCTATTACAAAATCAGAAGTCGTTACATCAAGTCATGTTTTTATCCATGAGCACTCTTCAAGTATCAATAGGGTAGCCCTTCACCTAGTAGTTATGGTTAATACTTTAACTTCATGGTTGATGCGCACACTAATCACCTTGCCTTTCTTCTGGAAAGATTTCTTTAAAGCAAACCTATTCACTCTTGTTTCAGTTATTAAGTATTATTTAAGTGTGATAATTCGACAGACTTGGAAAAGCAAAAGGTTGAAAAATAATGAGTCGTAGAGATAAAACTAGATTTGAAAGATGGTTCTCATTAAGTAGACATAAAAGACGCTCTGGGGCGACAGTACTCTCAGAGAAAATATTATCTGACTTTTCCCGACAGAAGCAAATAATCATCGATGGTGATGAAATTCAATACACTCATGGAAGCTCTAATAATTTAGAAGAACATTTTATTGCACTAAGAGATGAATTTATAAATCAAAGCGAGCTTTGCTATACGCATGCAAAAATTATTGTACTTATTAGGCGAGATTTTGAGGTAAAAAATCAATTTATAATATTTGAAAAGCTCTGGGAAGAAGAAAAAGACTATTTATTAAAACACTTAAACACGCGCTGGCTTATATCTGCAGCTGATACCTTTTCAGATTTGTCAGATGATGATGCTATTAAGAGTCTTTCTATAGCCTGTTCCTGCCTTTTAAACACAGTTAAAATTCAAGAAAGTGAGCACTTTATTACTAATTACGATAACTATGAAGTTGATAGCAAAAAAATTACTAGGCTGGATAATGAGGAAAGAGTCCCTCTCTTTGATGGCACCTCTGTCTTTAAAATAGGAACAGATGATACTCTTAGAAATATGAGATGGAGAATTGACAAGGCAGCAAAAATAAATATTGCTGGTGAAATACTACTTGAAATATTTCTTCGATTACAGGATTATGACACTGTATTCAAGCGACTTAAGGATAGACACAGTAGAAGTAAGACAGGCTGGTGGTAGGTGCAAATATTTGTTATAAATTTACCTGATGCGGTCAAGCGTCGTAAACTCCAAAAAGACCAGCTTACTAAGCTAGGACTAGAATATACAATTCTGGATGCTACATCTGCTGAAGATATCAGCAAGGCTACTTATAATAAAAATTATTTTGACTGGCAAAGGCCCTTAAGAAAAACCGAGGTTGCTTGCTACTACTCCCATAGGTCAACCTGGGATAGGGTTATTAGAAGCGGAGAGCCTGCACTTATACTAGAAGATGACGCGATATTATCGATATTTCTTCCAGAGCTACTAGAAAACCTTAATAAAATTAAAAGTATAGACCTAATTAACCTAGAAAATAGGAGTAGAAAAAAATTTGTCTCAAGTTCACATATGGATATTGAATGCAACTCAAAATTACTTAGACTTTACCAAGATAGAACGGGAGCAGCAGGCTATATATTATGGCCATCAGGGGCGAATAAACTTATTCAACTCGAAAAAAAAAGTGGCATTGGACTGGCCGATGCTCATATTACTGCCTGCCATGCTCTTAAGGCATACCAAGTTGAACCATCTCCTATAATTCAGCTAGACCAATGCGAAGACTATGGCATTTCCAATTCTTACACACATACAATTTCAAAATCTACTGTTAGTAGCATTGAAAATTACAGGGGTGGCGCCTACTTTATTTTAAAGAGATTACTCTTCCAACTAAAACTGGCTTTCAGACAACTATACCTTCTAACTAAATCACAGAGGCGCTATATATCAATTCGAAATAGTGATTTCAATGTCTAATAGAGTATTAAAACACTATAGATTTGGGTCGGCCTTTGCTAGGGTCAATCGAACCTTACGCAGTAGGCGCAAAAAAATTAATGAAATTATGATTCTATATAAAAAATTTGGGCTAGTGAGTAATGGTTGCAACCTATGTGAAAGTAAAAATTTCACTCTTGTTAGTGAAGGCGATCGCTATGGATTTGACCTAAAAAAACAGTTCTGTAATGAATGTGGTCTAATCCAAACGTACCCATCAGTCTCAAGAGAGTTTCATGAGGAGTTCTATAGTTATCACTACCGGCCGCTTTATCTTAAAAGTGAAACAGTAGACTATGAAGGCGTTATTAAAGAGCAAAATGATAAGGCAAAAAAATACTTAGACTATTTTTTTAATAATGGCCTTTCAGAAAAACTAACAGATTTAGCTATCATTGAGATAGGATGTAGCTCAGGGGGCACTATTAGCGCACTAAAAACAGCTGCAAAATCAGTTCAAGGTTGTGACCTAGATGTTGAGGCGATTAAATTTGCACAGGACAACTTTAAGCTAGATGTTGAGGTAGGCATGTACCCCTCATACCTACCAGAGGGACCTAGACTATTTATCCTGTCTCATGTATTAGAGCACGTATTTAATCCACTTGAAACCCTTAAGGAGATAAGACTACTAATGAATGCTGGTGACTATCTTTTTATTGCGGTCCCAGGAATTAATGGTGTAGCTAAGGGAGACTACAAAAATGACCTAAGGAGATACTTTCATATAGCTCACGTGAGCGATTTCACCAGTAGTACCCTAGCGAATGTGGCTAATTATGCAGGGTTCAAAGTAACCAATATAGATCAGGAAATTAATGGCCTATTTGTCGCTGATGAAGTATCAAATTGGAGAAAAAACAAGCAAGATTCAATTAACAACATCCAGTCGATTGAGAAGACATACAAGAGGAGATTTCCACATTTATGATATTTTTTTCGGTCTAGCAGTTAACGGTAAAAAAATAGCTAAAAAGAATACATAAAATGCGTTCATGAATACGTCACCAAATAAAATATTAACCATGCCATAACTTGCATAGCCTAAGGTTAACAAAATGCCCGAAATAGGCACAGAGTCTTCATGATTTTGACTATTCTCTTTTAAAAATAGCCTAAGAGGGGCAAATAGTAATAACAAAAGAGCCACTAGTAAAAAAATACCACCATTGAAATAATTCGTTAAATAAGCATTATGGAGATGGTTGACTGTGAGCACATATTCTTGAAATTTATCAGGAGCTTTATCATACAAAATAAGATTAGAAGTTCGCAATCCGTGGCCAAAGAGAGGGACATCTTTAGCATTATCAATTGCTGTCTTGTACATTTCTAATCGAAGACTAACAGAGTTTGGGGTATTATCTCCCAAAAACCAGGAAGAAGTTTCTGTATAGGCAAGATATGCTCTATCCTTCACTGATTGATTAAGACTGATAACAAAGAGCACACCAACAACAACAAGTACTACAATAATTTTTGATCTTGCACTTGTCATGGTCTTTTGTTTATTCAAAAAGTATAAATAACTCCCTAATAATAACAAAAATGATATCCAGGCACCACGAGTGCCTGATGCTAATATTACAAGTAACCCTGACAATAAGGATATAAGGGAAAATATCTTATATTTGAATGATTCTTGTTGATAAAAAACTAGAACAACAAAAAACATCGACACTGCAAGATTGGCAAATACATCAGCGTTCATAACGCCCGATGAACGTGAATGACCTGCTGCAAACTGACTAAAACTAATTAGTCCTAGAACTATTAGACCCACCTTAACGCCTGCCAAAAGATAACTGATATTAATTTCTGCTTTGTAAAAAGCAAGCACAATAAAAGGTGCAAATAAAAAATATAAATCTCTGGATAGAAAGTGAGCTTGTTCTGTAGCCTTGTCTGAAAAAAGAACCACTAGACACAAAGATATAAAATAACCAGCAGTTAGATAAGAAAATACTTTAATCTCTTTAATGTTAAATGGTGATAATTTTTTTGAAATGGCAATAAATATACCCGTCATTGCCAGGATAAATAAAACTATATCACCCCCAACCTTTACAGAGTTAATAAGGATTGGAAAAATAAATATTAGCACATTTACGAATCGAGAATAATTTTTACCTAATGATTGCTCTATCACTGATTACTACTGTTTACTGATATAATATTTTGATTATTTTACAGGTAAAAGATGCAACGATGAGCGACCTTATTCCACCAATTAAGTCTACCAACTTTATTCGAAATCAAATTAATAGTGATATAGATTCAAGACTTCACAGCTCTGTAATCACACGCTTCCCTCCAGAACCAAATGGCTACCTTCACATTGGCCATGCAAAATCAATATGCCTCAACTTTGGGACAGCAAAAGATTATGATGGCTGGTGTAACCTAAGGTTTGATGACACCAACCCTGCCAAAGAGGATATTGAGTATGTTCACTCAATAAAAGAAGACATCCAGTGGCTAGGCTTTGACTGGAATGGTGAGGTCAAGTATAGCTCAAGTTACTTTGATAAATTTTATCAATGTGCAGAAGAGCTTATCTCTAAGGGGCTAGCATACGTCTGTTTTTTGAGTGCTGTCGAAACTCATGAATACCGTGGAACATTAAAACAGCCTGGTCAAAATAGCCCTGATCGTGATACTAGTATAGAACAAAATAAAACCCTCTTTAAGGAGATGAAAGAGGGTAAATTTAAGGAAGGGGAGTGCGTTCTGCGGGCTAAAATTGATATGTCTTCTAGCTTTATGTGTATGCGTGATCCTACTCTTTATCGAGTTCGTTTTGAGACACATCACCAGACAAATGATGACTGGTGTATCTATCCGATGTATGACTTTGCTCACTGTCTTGGTGATGCTATTGAGGGGGTTACACACTCACTGTGCACCTTGGAATTTCAAGATAACCGTCGAATTTATGATTGGCTATTGGAGCACTTAGATGAATTCAATAAAACCGATCGCCCTCACCAGTATGAATTTTCTCGCCTAAATCTGGAGTACGCAACAACATCTAAAAGAAAACTGAAACTGTTGGTTGATAATAATCATGTCTCTGGCTGGAATGATCCAAGAATGCCGACAATTTCAGGACTGCGAAGAAGGGGCTATACTCCAGAATCAATAAGGAGCTTTTCAGAGCGTGTTGGTGTTTCAAAAGTTAATAGCTTGACGGATGTTTCAATTTTAGAATCTTCAATTAGAGATGATCTAAATACAACTGCTCCTCGAACAATGGCAGTAATTAATCCAATAAAACTGGTGATTGAAAATTATCCTAAAGGTGAAATTGAATCCCTTAAAGCTCCAGTTCATCCTCAAAATGAAGAGATGGGAACTAGGGAGATTTTCTTTAGTAGTGAGATATACATTGATAAAGAAGACTTTATAGAAGTAATGCCAAATAATAAATATAAGCGACTAGCAATCAATAAAGAAGTGCGCCTTAGAAATGCCTATGTTGTCAAAGCAACTCATTTTGATAGTGACATTGGCGGCAATATTAAAACCGTCTACTGCACTTATGATCCTGATACTTTAGGTAAAAACCCATCTGATGGGAGAAAGGTTAAAGGTGTTATTCATTATGTTGAATCCAGTAAAGCTATTAGCGCTGAATTTAGAATATATGACCGCCTTTTTTTAGAACCAAATCCAGCTAAATTTGACGACTTATCATCTTTAATTAACCCCAATTCTCTTGAAATAAAAAATGGATTTATAGAGCCACATTTATCAAATGCAAAGATTGAAAAAGCATACCAGTTCGAACGAGAAGGTTACTTTTGTAGAGATAGTGAGTCTGAAGGAATAGTATTTAATAAAACAGTCGGGCTCAGAGATACCTGGAGTCAATAATCTATTTTTTTAAGCCAGTCATTCACACGCTTTACTTCAGAGTGCTTAGTTGTATCAATCTGAAGAGGAGTTACTGAAACAAAGTTATTGGCAATTGCATGAAAATCTGTACCCTCTGAATTATCATCTTCCTTCCCATTCTCACCAATCCAATAAAGAGATGTATCCTCTTTATCCTTAATACTTGGTTCAGATTTATACCTGCTTCCTAAGCGAGTACTCTTAATACCTTTAATTTCTATAAGAGGAATATCTGGAACATTAACATTAATAATGGTGTTGTAAGATAGTTCAGATTTATTAATTTGAGCAACTAATCTCTTAGCAATTTCTCCCGCAGTCTCGAAGTGATTACACTCCCAACTAGCTAATGACATTGCAATTGATGGAAGTCCTAAAAATCGCCCTTCTATAGCACCAGCAACGGTTCCAGAATAGATAGTATCGTCCCCTAGGTTTGCCCCAAAATTAATACCAGTTACCACTAAATCAATTGACTCCTTTATAAAACCACACAATGCCAAATGAACACAATCAGTAGGAGTTGCATCTATTGCATAAATATTTTTTTCAATTTGAATTGGTTTTAATGGCCTTCCAAGAGTTAATGAGCTACTTGCAGCAGACTTATTTTCACTTGGAGCAACGACAATTACTTCTGCAATTTCGCTCAGAGATTTTGTAAGCTGTTTAATGCCCTTGGCTTTGTAGCCATCATCATTACTTATAAGAATTCTCATTAACTAATTATTAAGGCAATCTTATCTTTACTAACACCTACTTTAACAGTTCCACCAGAGCTTAGCTTACCAAAAAGAAGTTCATCAGCAAGAGGTTTACGCACCTCTCTTTCAATTAATCTCATCATTGGGCGGGCACCCATCATAGAGTCATAACCATTTTCGGCAAACCATTTTCGAGCTGCATCAGATACAATCAGTGAAACATTCTTTTTTTCAAGGACATCTTCAAGCTCAAAAAGAAATTTATTGACTACATAGACAACAACTTCTTCATTAAGTTTATTAAAGTAAATAATTTCTGAGAGGCGATTTCTGAATTCTGGTGTAAATATCTTTTTAAGCTCACCTTCATAATCAAGGGAATGATCTTGCTCGTTAAACCCTATGGAGGCTCTTTGAACATTTTGAGCTCCAACATTAGAAGTCATAACAAGTATAACATTACTAAAATCAACTTCACGGCCATTAGCATCAGTAAGTTTTCCATGGTCCATGACTTGTAATAGGATATTGAAAATATCAGGATGCGCTTTCTCAATCTCATCCAATAAAAGAACCGCATAAGGATTGCTATTTACTGCTTCAGTTAATAGGCCTCCTTCGTCATACCCTACATAACCTGGAGGAGAACCTATAAGTTTAGAAATAGCATGCCTCTCCATATATTCAGACATATCAAATCTCAATAATTTAACACCCATAATCCTTGAGAGTTGCTTACAAATTTCAGTTTTACCAACTCCTGTAGGACCAGCAAATAAAAAAGAGCCCATTGGCTGCTCAACTGGAGAAAGTCCAGAGCGCGAAAGTTTTATAGCAGTTGATAGAGATTCAACAGCATTATCTTGGCCAAATACACCAAGTTTAAGATCACTCTCTAGGCTTTTAAGTAAAGATTTATCATCACTAGTGACTTGGCGAGAAGGAATGCGGGCTAACTTAGCGACAATATTTTCAATATCAGGCACACCAATATTAACTTTACGCTTTGATTTAGGAAGTATCTGCTGAAGAGCACCGACCTCATCAATTACGTCTATCGCTTTATCTGGAAGGCGTCTGTCTCCAATATGTCGATGCGTTAACTCTGCAGCAGAAATCAAAGATGCAGCTGAATATTTAACTTTATGATGAGCTTGATAATATTTTTTTAGTCCATGCAAAATTTTAATTGTATCTTCAACTGAAGGTTCCTCAATATCCACTTTTTGAAAACGCCTTGTAAGTGCATGATCTTTTTCAAAAATCTTACGGTATTCATCATAGGTTGTAGAGCCTATGCATTTAAGTGAACCGTCTGCAAGAGCTGGCTTAAGAAGATTAGATGCATCTAAAGAGCCGCCTGAAACGCTTCCCGCACCAATTAAAGTATGAATTTCATCAATAAAAAGCACTGAGTTTTTATCTTTTTCTAAATCTGTAAGGACTGACTTTAATCGCTTTTCAAAATCACCTCTATACTTTGTACCCGCAATTAGTACACCAACATCTAGAGAATATATCGTTGTATTTTTTAGAATTTCAGGGACCTGTCCATCTACAATCCTCTTAGCTAGGCCTTGAGCAATTGCAGTCTTACCAACACCAGCTTGTCCAACAAGTAATGGATTATTTTTACGCCGTCTTGATAATATTTGAACTGTTCTAAGTACTTCCTCCTCCCTTCCAAGAAGAGGATCAATTTCACCAAGTCTAGCTTTTTCACATAAATTAGTTGTAAAAGACTCAAGAGAAGAAGGTTTAACTTGCTTATCACCTTCAACTTTTTTTGTTTCTTCAACTGGATTATCAGCTAGATGAGAAGAGATTCCCTCCATAACATCCAATCTGGAAATATTATTTAACTTAAGCATATAGACAGCATGTGATTCTTTTTCAGAAAAAATACTGACAAATACATTCATCGCATTAACAGAGTTTTTTTGAGCAGACTGCGCTTGATAAACACTCCTTTGAAGAACTCTTTGAAACCCTACTGTTGGAACGATATCTATTTCAGCATCTTCAGAGATAATAGGAGTGTGTGAGTCAATATATTGATCAAGTTCAGCGCGAAGTTCATCGATGTTAACTCGCTTACCTCGAAGAAATGTAATAACTTCATCCATATTGAGAAGGGCTAATAATAAATGCTCTACCGTTACGAACTCAAGGCGACGATTTCTAGCCTCAGTCATCACCATATTAATCTCTTGCTGCAGTCCTTGTTCAATCATAAAATACTATTTTGTTATTAATTTAATTAATACTCAATTTTAACACCACTATAGACAATTTGAATCAAAATAAAATTCAAATTCTTCTTAAATAAATGGTTAGACAGATCTTAATTTACTTTCAAAATCTTCCCTGTTATGATAGCCGCCACAAAGTTGGCGATATCCTGTCAAAGATGAACGAGCATGAAGAAGTCGCCAATTATCAAACGTTAACACTTTTCCAGGATCTAACATAAACTCCAATTGACGACTTGAGTCATTTGCTAGATTATGAAATATTTTATAAGCATCATAGAACTTAACCATTAGATCATTTTCTAGCCTAAAAGGCGCGCGGTCATGATTATTAAAGCTTACTTGAACAACGTCACCATTATCATTGACCCTAAATAAAGGTCGATGTGCTTCTAAATAAGTATCTGGCTTGATATAGCGCCCAGGAATATTAACATTACACAGAATTTTAAATGCATCAGGATTCTCATGCCTCATCTTTTCTGCAATTGCAAGGCCATCAATTAACTGGTTTTCACCACCAATAGAATCTCTTTTTATGCAGTGCAAGGTTTGAAGTCCTGGCGCGTCATGTAAATATGTTCCGTCTGTATGCGGCTCAATAGCTAAGGATGTAAAGGCAGTATCATCAGGATTTTCAAGCTTATTATCCCAAACAGAAAAGCCTCCAAAAATAGAGTTTCTAATATAAGCTATTCTCTCCATAAGTTCTTTTGTTGTCTCTGGAGTTTCAGGGGTCTTTGTTACTAAAGCAAAGCCAACTCTTTGGATGTGATTTAGCCAAGTTTTTATTCCTCCATTACTCATAAGTTCCTGATAGGTTATTTCAGGGAAGTCTTTAATTTCATTTGAAGAATTCCATATGCTGGAGGAATTCAATGCATATGACTGAGGAAGGCTTGGCACAGACATATTTTGAAGTAGTTCATAAGAAAGACTACTTTCAGATTGATCATCCCATTTGATAAAAATACTCTCAGAAGAACGATCAAGCCATATTTTATTGACAGTATTATTTAGTGATTCACTAAATGAATCAATTTGACGCTGCTTAGTATCTGGATGTAAGTCTTCTTTACTTTCACTATGGTCTCTAAGCCAAAACAAAGGATAGCAACTCAAGGAATTATCACTCCAAAAAACATTTAAACCTTTGTCTATTAATTCAATAGATTTGATTGACATTTTCTTCCTTATTTAAATTTATACAGTAATAAAATTTTATCATCTCAATAGGCGTTAAATTAAAAAAAATTATATACCTAACTCCCTTAATACAGCCATCAGTGGCTGATCATTTTCTCTAGAGTAGCCTATCACTTGCTTAACTTTTGTTTGGGCAACATCATAAGAATATGATCCACATACTGCCTCTCCATCAATATGAATTTTAAGCATAATTGCTTCAGCAGCTTGAAACTCTTTATGAAAAAATCTCCGTAATACATCTACTACAAACTCCATTGAAGTGTAATCATCATTTAGCAAAATAACGTCAAACCGATTTGGAATTTTTAGTTTTTGCTTTACAGATTTTAAATTAGCCTGACTCATTTGATTAGCTAAAAGATTTTTTTAACAATAAAATGATTGAGATAAACATTACCAAAATAGATGGCAATATAGAGCTCAATAAAGGGTTAAAGTCCAAGCCTAGTGCCATTGCACTAGCAACTCTTGATAACATTTCGAATGACAATCCAAGTGCAACTCCAAAAAATATTTTTCTCCCCAAGGTTACGTCCCTTGTAGACCCAAAGATGAATAACATTGCAAGTAAGATCATTGCAATAAGAGTTATAGGTTGAATTAATCGCTTATAGAGTTCCACCTCAAAAACTCCTGAGCGTAATTTATTATCAGACAAAAATCGAATCTGCTTAATAAGGGTC
>Ga0209384_1001743_pt1 | contig 10948 bp, 8 predicted proteins | sample CoawatmetaG05DNA_FD_187511 | JGI IMG/M metagenome (GOLD analysis project Ga0209384, IMG submission 187511) | Marine microbial communities from the West Antarctic Peninsula - Coastal water metaG058-DNA (SPAdes) (version 2) | ecosystem: Environmental > Aquatic > Marine > Coastal ... | reverse complement strand
ACGTCAATGACGCCGTGACTAAATCTAAAAATGATAACAAATACGGCTGTCGTCATTCTTTAAATGATGCCATCAAACGCGCTACAGACCACTTATTAGCAGGTAAAAAAGCCCTAGTGATTGGTTATGGTGACGTGGGCAAAGGCTCTGCAGCTTCTCTACGCCAAGAAGGCATGATCGTTAAGATTACTGAAATAGACCCTATTTGTGCGATGCAGGCCTGCATGGATGGCTTTGAAGTAGCATCACCTTTTATAGATGGTGTAAACACCGGCGACATCAGCTGCATCAATACTCTACTTATGAGTACCACAGACATCATCGTGACTACCACCGGCAACACCAACGTGTGTGACGAGAACATGCTAAAGACCATCAAAAATGGCGCTGTGGTATGTAACATTGGCCACTTCGACAACGAGATCGATACCGCGTTTATGCGTGCGAACTGGAAGTTTGAAGAAGTGAAGCCTCAGGTACACAAGGTATATCGCGCTGCAGACCAGAACAAAAGTGACTTTGTGCTGCTATTGTCTGAAGGCCGCTTAGTAAACCTAGGTAACGCAACAGGCCACCCTTCGCGCATAATGGATGGCTCTTTCGCCAACCAAGTGCTAGCTCAAATGCACCTATGGGAAGCTAAGTTTGCAGATCTAAGTGAAGCGGATAAAAAAGCCAACCTATGGCTAAAAATCTTACCTAAAAAGCTAGATGAAGAAGTGGCAGCGGATATGGTGGCAGGCTTTGGTGGCGTGATGACCAAACTCACTTCCACTCAAGCAGACTACATCAACGTGCCATTTGATGGCCCATTTAAGTCAGAAAGCTACAAGTACTAAACGACTCGAGGCGGCCATGCCGCCTCGTTTCTCTTACCACCTCATATCGCCTTCCTTGTGATTGCACGTGCAGCAAAGCAATCAATTGCATTATTTTTTTGCAAACTCGAAAAATCAAACTACACTTTAAATAACTTACTAGGATTCACTCCCAGTGAGCCAATCACTGCAGCAAGCCAAACTTGAAATATAGGGCAGCTAAAAGTACAGATCAGGATGATCTCTATTTGCAGTGCTATCAACATGGATGTTAGTTTAAGAGTGCGGGGCTAGGATGCCCCGCCGCTTTTACAAATGCATAGCTAATTAGACACTCTCACTAGTTAAACCTAGTCATCAAGATAGATTACCTCCTTCTCTAAAATGTCTGCAAATGACAATTTTGCTTATCATTATGAAATAATTCATACTAAAACTTACATTTGATGGTATCAATAGCCACTATGAAGGGCCTGATAATCCAGAATTTATCTTGAGCACTGCCAAAACCACTCCAGAAGAACTCGCCGATCAGCTGTTGTCGCAGCTGAACATATAACTGGTAACAGGAGCAAAGAATGCAACAAGCCAAAGCTATTTTAGCCAACACTGCCCTGCTTAACGCTTTACAGCTATTAGTTCACCAAGCCGGTGAAGCCATCATGCGGGTCTACCATACAGCCGACTTTGGTATAGAGACCAAAAAAGATGATTCGCCCGTTACCAAGGCAGACCTTGATGCACATTATCTATTAATAGACGGATTAGCAAAGCTGACCCCCAACATTGCCATCGTCTCCGAAGAAGACCCAGCGTCTCAAGCGTTGCCACAAAAGCACAACTGCTACTGGCTCATTGATCCTTTAGATGGCACTAAAGAGTTTATTAATCGCAACGGCCAGTTTACTGTTAACTTAGCCCTTATTGAAAACAACATCCCAAGCTTTGGCTTGGTGTCTACTCCCATTAATCAAACGCTCTACTGGGGTGGCAAACATCTGGGCACTTGGCGTTTGCAAGGCAATTCCTCAGAGAGACTGCATATCCAAGCATGCCACGTGCCTATGCGTGTGGTGGCCAGTAAGAGCCACCTCAATGAAGCCACCCAAGATTTTATCGAAAGCTTAGGTGAGACCACTCTAGTGCAAGCGGGCAGCTCATTGAAACTGTTACGCATCGCAGAGGGTGAGGCAGATATATATCCGCGCCTTGCACCCACTTGTGAATGGGACACTGCTGCCGCACAAGCGGTGTTAGAAGGTGCTGGTGGCAAGGTGACCCAAGTGGATGGCAGCCCGATGAAATATGGAAAAACAGATATGTTAAACCCACACTTTGTGGCCAGTAGTTAGAATTACCCGTTAGCTCAACACTTCCATTTTTACCTGTATGGCAAATGAGCGCGCAGGTTATTAAAAGTCTCTGGATAAAGAATCACTACGACTTCCAATACCATGGATATTGGCTCTAATGAGTTTTTAAAACTTGCTATCTATACTTATCATGAAGCACTATGGCCAAGGTAAAGCACAATTGATCAGCGTAATATTCTAAGTCACATATTGTGGATGGCTCATTCACCAACTAAGTGCTAACCCAAATGCACCTATGGGAAGCTAAGCGAAGCAACCTATTAAACTATTGCCTGAAAACCCAAAAACACAGACTACACTTTAAATAACTTACTAACATTCACTCTTAGTAAGTTAAAAAATACAGATCAGGATATTCTATATTAGCAGTGCTATCGACATGGGCACTGGCTTAAAAGTACGGGGCTAGGATGCCCCACCGCTTTTTAGATCATTAGTTTTCAACAATAGACATCGCATCCAAAAGGCGAAGAAATATAGCGAGATAGGCTAACCGACTAAGGACTTTAACCTCAAACCTCTATGAAGACTGATACTTATCCTGAAACCTATCATGTGATAGCTTGCCTGCTATTAGCACCATCATCACAGTAAAAAATACACCAGCGTTATTGATGTCCCAAATGACTTCAAATAACCCAAAATCCATAAACCCCACAGCTAATAAAATACCTGATGTTGCTAAAGCTTTATTTTCACGTAAAAAACTGCGACAGAATAGGATAAAACTACCATATATAGAAAACACCATCAGTGGGCCAAACACTCCTGACTCGAAGAGTGAGTTAAATAACTGACTATGGGGGTGACCAAGCGTTTGAGTTGCCGCAGGAATTAATCCAACATCGATTAATTTTAGTTTTTCTACATAATAGCTTCCAGGGCCTGAACCAAATAATGGGTTTTCCCAAAAAATCAAAGCTGCTGCATGCCATAAAGATAGCCGCATTCCTACAGACCCATCTGCAATCACTCCATTAACAAAGTACTCATAAATAGCTGTAGGAATAACGTTTACACGGGCTGCTATAAATGGCACAAACAACCACACCAAAAACGCGCTCAATATAAACCCAGCGAAAACGGCAAAACGTTTTTTGTAGGTGGGATTGTCCATTAAATCTACCATCACCCAAACTAAAACAGGCATAGAGACCCAACCACCTCTAGTGCCAGAGGAAAAAGAGGCAAATACACCACAAAACAACCCAAATAAGGCCAGCAATAACCATCGATTTTGAACACGCCATTGTGGCTGAAACAGTGCAACAGTCATAACACCCAGCATTAAAGAGATATCACCAAAGGCCGCTATTAAACCAGAGGTACCTCCTCCCGCACGGTGAACACCTAGATGGAATTTTTGATAGTACCCCCAAGTAGCTGCTAACACCGCACCAAAAAAAACACCCCACTTCAGCATGTCTTGAGAAAAGCCAACTCTGCGAGCCATTAAAAAAATAGGCAACACCAATAAAAACCGACTTGGTTCTTGAAACTCTATCCACATCCAGCCTGCGCGCAGCCACAAATCAAGTGCTGTAAAAGCAGGATAGATTAGCCATAAAATCAACATAATTTTTTCTAATTTAGAAAATGCTTCACGTTCAGTGCGGTAGAACAAGAATAAAAAACTACTAATTACTAAAAAAATAGCTGCGACATATAAAGCTGAGGGGAAATTAATACTACTTGTAGGAACAATAAAGGCGGCAACGCTAAGTAGGATAGCTAAAGAAGAGTGGATATTTTGTTCTAGAAATCTATTTTGCTGCATAGAAGGGTTCATCACGTTCGGTTAAGGTTTAATACTATTTAAAATAGTGAATCACTTCAAAGGGTAATATACATAATTTCACCTGAAAATTGGTGGTAATGCTAAATTTATAAAGTATAGGTGTAGTAGTACCAAGTAGAAACAACTTTGAGCTTAAGCCTAAACCAAGATCGCCCTAACTCACGTTTTACCTTAAAGCCAAATGATAGTCCCTCACTACCACCGATGCTGGTACCTCCTAAAATCTGACTAATTTCATTAACTTGATTAGGTGATGCAACTAATACTTTTACACCATGGTGCCACCAATGTTGGTAAGCCACATCTACAGGCATAGCAAATTGTTCAAAAGTCGCCAGCAATTTTACAGCAGCTGCACGATTTACTATTTGAGCTTGGGTTCCTAATGGCACTAATTTGGTTTGGACTACGGCACCTAGCTTTTGATGTTCGTTTTTTGTTGTGCAACTGGGCCAAACTTTTTTGCCACTTACAGGCCTACGTTTAAAAAGCTTCAGCATCACTGGACTCGGAACATTGAGAACTTCTAGCCACTGTTCACAGAAGATTTGAGGGTGAACTACAAACTCCACATCATCTTCCAATATGACAGCAAATGATTTATCACTATCATTAACAAACGTTTCTAATGCCTTGCGGTGAGACAAAAAACAGCCTATTTCTGCGGGTTTTAAAGCAATGAAAAAACTGGTTTTATTAACTGCCGCCCTATAGCGCTCTTCTAACAACTGGGGAGACAATCGCTGAGCATCTACTGCAGAAATACGCTTAGCAGTTAGACCATAACCAGTTAAATGCTCATTAATTCGCACCCAGCGCTCTTTAGATCGATCTAGATTAATCACATACAGTGAAAAATTTGCATTCAAAACTGCATTGTTATTTTCAAGCGTGGAAGAATGATACATATTATATTTAATCTTTAGGAATTTGATGCCAGCTGTCGGGTAGCAGATCTTGTGCAGCCATAATAGTGTCATCAAACCAAGGCGTTGGACAGGTCACTATTTTATCACAATTACTATTTAGCCATCCAGCCCACCAACTAAATGTGCTGTTAGCAATGATTTGATGCTTGCACTGGCTCATCAGAACCAAATCTTCTTCTGCTGTAATATGAGGCGCTGAAACGAAGGTGCATTGCGGAGGGAGTCGTAAGTGTGCTTTCACCCAATCAGGATCATCAGAAAATACAAAAAACTGAGCCATAGGCTTCCGCTCTAATATCAAGCCAATAGCACTTTGATAATAGCTTTGATTGCATATACCATAACGCTTGATAGTTTTTTTATCATTCAGGTAGTCCCCTCGTCGCACATGCAATGCAACGCTCTCAACAGTATTTATAACTGTACACATTTTCTCAGCTGGTGAGCCAAGTGGTGCCTTTAGTTTTAGATCTAAGCGCACTTGATGTTTGTTATGAATGTAATCTTCAGTTTGCCAAAATCCAATTAATAAGTGCCCTGCTTGCAAGGTATTTAGAGCTGGGTCAAAATTAAATTGTGTTTCCCAAAACACCTCACCCCAAGGCCTCACTATTTTTTTACACCAACGGGCTAATCGAATTTTTCCTTCAGAAAAGAGTTGTCGTTCTGCAGTATTCATAAGCCTTGCACGAATATTAAACACATCTAACGCGAAACCCGTGTGATTAGACTTACGCACTAGGTAACGGTCATCTAAAACCAGCTCAACACCCAGTTTATCAGCAAGAGAACGCCCAGCGGCATATTGAAACAATTGATTACCCAAACCGCCCATTAAGCGCAAATAAACAGGAGGCTTATGAGGTATATCTAATTTAGACATGTTAAAACAACAGCACTAGTGAATTAATAAGGAGGTAAGTGTAAAATAAAACTCAACGTTATAAAACTGTTAAAAAGATTAATCAAATGCAAACCATACTCGTTACTGGCGGTGCTGGCTACATTGGCTCCCATACTGTCGTAGAGCTGCTAGAAGCAAACTACGCTGTAATCATATTGGATAATTTTTGTAACAGCTCGCCTATAGTAGTGGAGCGGATCAAAGACATTACCTTCCAAAAAACACAAAAAAACTCCTTGATCTGCATTGAGGGAGATGTGCGAGATAGTGGCCTTTTGGATAAAATTTTTGCCCAACATGCTGTTCACGGGGTGATCCACTTTGCTGGCCTTAAAGCAGTAGGGGAAAGTGTAGCAAAGCCACTAGATTATTATGACAATAATCTAATAGGCACAATAACCTTATGCAAAGCTATGCAAAAGGCAGAGATTCACAAACTAGTATTTAGCTCTTCAGCAACAGTGTATGGTGAAGATGCAATTCCACCCTACGCAGAAGCTATGCCCAGAGGGCTTACTACCAGCCCCTATGGTACCAGCAAAGCCATGATCGAGCAGATGCTCGGTGATCTATGCTTATCCAGCCAATACTGGGCGGTAGCTCATTTGCGCTACTTTAATCCTATAGGTGCCCACAAAAGTGGTTTAATAGGAGAAAACCCAAAAGGTATACCTAACAACCTACTACCTTATATTAGCCAAGTGGCTGTAGGTAAATTAAAAAAGCTGAGCGTGTACGGGGGGGATTACCCAACTCCAGATGGCACATGTATTAGAGATTACATACATGTAATAGATTTAGCACAAGGTCATGTGAGAGCTTTGGAGAAGATTCAGCAATTAGATGGCGAACACATTTGGAACTTAGGCACGGGCAAAGGCTACTCTGTGCTAGAAGTGATAAAAGCCTTTGAAAAGGCCTGCAAGAAAACTATAGCCTACAGTATAGAAGAAAGAAGGCCTGGGGATATTGCAGCCTTTTGGGCTGATCCGGCTAAAAGCAAAAACCAGATAGCATGGGAAGCGAAACTAGGACTCAGTGATATGGTGACAGACACTTGGCATTGGCAAAGCAAGAACCCAAATGGTTACGACTCATAAACTGTATCGACTAATTACGGCCATAAACATCATCCAAACGCTCTATGTCATCTTCGCCTAAATAGCTGCCCGATTGCACTTCAACCAAATGCAGCGGCAGCTTGGTTTCATTAGCTAAGCAATGCACCGCGTCCTTAGGAATATATACAGAATCGTTGGCTTGCAACACATGGTCTACACCGTCCACATGCACCTTGGCCACACCCTCTACCACTACCCAGTGCTCTGCACGGTACTTGTGTTTTTGCACGCTTAAGCGTGCACCAGGGTTTACTGTAATGCGTTTAACCTGATAGTTAGGCCCAGAGTCTACACTGTCGTAACTGCCCCATGGGCGATAGACCTCACGCTGGTGAACTAGCTCATCGCGGCCTTGGAGTTTAAGCTGCGTGACTAGTTGCTTAATGTCTTGGGCTTGGGCAAGGGGTGCAACCAACACCGCGTCTTTGGTCTCGACAATGGCCAACCCTTCAACGCCTTGTACCGCTATCAAACGGCTGGTAGATTTCACAAAACAGTTACGGCTTTGGTTAACCAAGGTATCACCATGGCATACATTACCCTGTTCATCCCTTACATTGGTTTCATACAGCGCATTTAAATCGCCTACATCACTCCAACCACAATTCACCGGCACTACCACCGCTTTTTGCGTGTGTTCCATAATGGCATAATCTATGGAGATGTTATCACATTGTGCAAACTGGGCTTCAGGAAGACGTACAAAATCTAAATCTAACGTGGCACTAGCCACGGTTGCACGGCATTGGGCTAATAACGCAGAGCAATAAGCCTGTGCTTCTTCAATAACCACACTAGGCCGCATCATAAACATGCCGCTATTCCACAGGTAATTATTCGATGCTAAATAAGCGGCTGCAGTGGCTTCATCTGGCTTTTCTACAAAGTCATTAACCATTAAACCCTGTTCAGCAGCGCTATCATCACCATAACCACCAACAGCCTCACCACACTCAATATAGCCATAACCGGTGCAGGCAAAGGTAGGCTGTATACCCAAAGTAACCACATAACCTTCATTGGCTAAAGCACTGGCTTTAACAATGGCTGCCCTAAAACCTACTTCGTCTGCAATGGCATGGTCTGCAGACAATACCAACATGGGGTGATCCACACCTTGTTGCTGCAGCCGTAAAGCCGCAATAATTGCCGCTGGTGCCGTGTTGCGCCCCATGGGTTCCAGTACAATATCCAACCCCGCCCCCGTCATTCCGGCGCACGCCGGAACCTCTTCCCCCACCCGTCTAACCTGCTCTGCCGCCAAGAAACGCTGTTCTTGGTTACAAATCAACTGGCTAGTACCCAAGGAAAGGCCACCCAACCGAGCAAAGGTCTGCTGCAACATAGTCAGCGAACCTTCATTCTCTACCAATACCTGATACTGCTTAGGAAAAGCCGCGCGAGACAAAGGCCATAACCGGCTACCCACACCACCCGCCATAACTACAGGGTTAATTATCATATCTATTTTCATCCCCGAAGCTCATCCAAGTGTGCTAAGAACCATGCATAAGTCAACGCCAATCCGTGTTCAAGCCCAACATCATACTCCCAACCCAAACGCTTCAAGCGTCCAACATCCATTACCTTACGCATGGTGCCATCTGGTTTACTGGAGTCAAATACCAAGTCACCTTCAAAACCCACGGTTTTAGCCATAAGCCCAGCTAACTGAGCAATGGTGACGTCTTTACCCGTACCCACATTAATATGAGAACACATAGTGTCTGGCACCACAGCTAAAAACTCATTCCTAGGCAAACCCATTACATGTACACAGGCCGCAGCCATATCATCCACATGCAAAAACTCACGCATAGGTTTGCCACTGCCCCATACCACCACTTCCTTAACATCTTGCTGCACCGCTTCATGAAAACGCCACATCATGGCTGGAATAACATGGGAATTTTGAGGATGGAAGTTATCGTTTTCGCCATACAGGTTAGTAGGCATTACGCTGCGGTAATCTCGTCCATATTGGCGGTTAAACGATTCACATAGTTTGATACCGGCGATTTTAGCAATCGCATACGGTTCGTTAGTGGGTTCTAACTGTCCTGTAAGCAATGCCTCTTCTACAATAGGTTGCACTGCAAGTTTAGGATAAATGCAGGAACTACCCAAAAACAACAATTTTTGGACGCCGCTATTATGGGCGGCTTGAATAATGTTGTTTTGAATCTGTAAATTTTGACTTATAAATTCCGCAGGATAAGTATTGTTCGCATGAATGCCTCCCACCCGTGCTGCGGCCAAATACACTTGGTCTGGTTGTTGTGCATCAAAGAATCGCGCTACAGCAGATGCATCTAACAGATCCAGCTCACCACGAGAAGCCAGAACCAATTCTATACTGGTATCTAAACTAAGCTTACGAACAATGGCAGAACCCACCATGCCATTATGACCGGCTACAAAAACTTTTTTCTTAGCTGAAGTCATTATTTTTAGTTCTCTCGTGCCACAGGCACTTTAAACCCATGTTCTTTAAGCAACGCCTTTTGTTTAGCCTGGTCTAAATCGTGAGCCACCATCTCGGCACACATTTCTTCTACAGTAATCTCCGGCACCCAACCCAATAGATCTTTAGCCTTAGACGGATCACCCAGTAAGGTTTCAACCTCCGCAGGTCTAAAGTAACGAGGGTTCACCCGCACAATAACATCACCCACAGACAAAGCCGGTGCATTATCGCCTGTAATAGACGCTACAGTAGCCACTTCATCAATACCTTTTCCACTAAAGGCTAGTTCAATACCTAACTCTTGGGCAGACATGCGTACAAATTCACGCACAGAAATTTGTTTGCCAGTGGCAATTACAAAATCATCGGCTTGTTCTTGCTGCAACATCATCCATTGCATACGCACATAGTCTTTGGCATGGCCCCAATCACGCAAGGCATCCATATTGCCCAAATGCAAACAAGGGTCCATACCCAAAGCAATATTGGCTAACCCACGGGTAATCTTACGAGTTACAAAGGTTTCACCACGGCGCATGGATTCATGATTAAACAAAATACCATTACACGCATACATCCCATAAGACTCACGGTAATTAACCGTTATCCAATAAGCATACATTTTCGCCACAGCATAAGGAGAACGAGGATAAAAAGGCGTTGTTTCCCGCTGAGGAGTTTCTTGTACTAAACCAAACAATTCAGAAGTAGACGCTTGATAGAAACGCGTTTTCTTTTCTAAACCCAAAAAACGCACGGCTTCAAGAATACGCAGCGTACCCAGGCCATCCACATCTGCAGTGTACTCTGGCGCTTCAAAAGACACCGCCACATGAGACTGCGCAGCTAAGTTATAGATTTCATCTGGCTGTACTTCTTTGATAATGCGAGTAAGGTTTGATGAATCAGACAAGTCGCCATAATGCAGATGGAATCGATTGTCATGCACCAAAGGATCTTCGTAGATATGGTCAATACGCTCGGTATTAAAAGAGGAGGAGCGGCGTTTGATACCGTGAACTTCATAGCCCTTTTCTAGAAGAAATTCAGCTAAATAGGAGCCATCTTGGCCTGTAACACCGGTAATAAGGGCAGTTTTCATGTCAATCCGTAATTGAAAGCGGTTAGACATAGATTATAATTGATTTTGGTCGACCCTGCCCAGTTCTAATCTCAGCAGAGATCTCCTTAAGAAAACTCTTCCGAAAATCTAAGTATATTTTTGACCTGAAAGACATCTACCTTGTCTTCGCTTGGGATGGTCGGTCGGTGAAGGTCTTACCAACAAACGATAAGGGTAGTTATCGTGCTTCAAGAAATGTTACGTATTTACACAATCACTCGCCAAAGCCATTGAGAAAAGTCAGCCTCATTGTCAACACGCCTTCAAGTGACGCATCACCAGCCATTACTTGAAGCTCGTTGAGCGATAAGGTAATCTGCCCATTCTTAAGAAACTAGTCTTTACGGACCAAAGCATTTCGAATCAGTAATACAAAGATGCCAAGCATTCCGCCCAAGACGAGTGATAAGGCCAA
>Ga0209384_1001741_pt1 | contig 10950 bp, 9 predicted proteins | sample CoawatmetaG05DNA_FD_187511 | JGI IMG/M metagenome (GOLD analysis project Ga0209384, IMG submission 187511) | Marine microbial communities from the West Antarctic Peninsula - Coastal water metaG058-DNA (SPAdes) (version 2) | ecosystem: Environmental > Aquatic > Marine > Coastal ... | reverse complement strand
ATGTATCCACATGCTCGAATTATCAAATGTCAGTAACCCGCCGACCTCGGAAGTGCACTTTGAGAACCTTAACTTAACCTTGCAACGGGGTGTGGTAAATGTGCTCTTAGGGCCAACTTTATCGGGTAAGACCCCCCTAATGAGGCTCATGGCTGGACTTGATCCATGCGTTAAAGGCACTTTGTCTATTGATGGTACAGATGTGACAGGCACCTCAGTACAAAAGCGTAATGTGGCCATGGTGTACCAGCAATTTATCAACTACCCATCATTAAGTGTGTACGAAAACATTGCGTCGCCATTACGTATTGCTGGTTATGATCTGGCCGAAATAGATAATCGGGTACAGGAGGCTGCTGCATTACTTAAGCTCACTCCCTATTTAGAGTCCTTGCCAAGCAACTTGTCGGGTGGTCAGCAACAACGGACAGCTATTGCCAGAGCGATCGTTAAAGGTGCTGATCTAGTGCTAATGGATGAACCTTTAGGAAATCTTGACTACAAGCTTAGAGAAGAATTACGTTACGAGCTACCACGTATTATTGAGCAGAGTAACGCCATTTTCGTCTATGCCACCACGGAGCCTTCTGAGGCACTATTGTTGAACGGAAATACTGTGACCCTACATAATGGTCAAGTCACACAAAATGGCCCTACCATGGATGTGTACAATCATCCAAGCAGCTTATCCAGCTTGCAAACTTTCTCTGATCCACCGGTTAACCACATTCAAGTAAACAAAGAGGGCAGCCACTTCTGTGTTGGAGGTGTCCCAGTGATTCCAGTTGCTGCCGCTCATAGTACGCTGCCCAATGGCCGTTATAACTTAGCGCTTAGGCCCTACCACGGTAGCTTAGAGCCGCAAGGCGCAGGCCAAGTGGCCTTGAGTATGCATCTGTCTAGCAGTGAGTTCACCGGTTCAGAGAGTTTTGTCCATTTTGATTTTTCCGGTGCTCACTGGAACTTCATAGCGGCGGGCGAAATTACCGCTTTAGTGGGTGAACAGATGACCATTTACGTTAACCCTGCAGATTTCTTTATTTTCAACGAGGCAGGTCTTCCTCTTGCCAATTTAGCGCTGGAGGCGTAGCCAAATGGCAAAGATCGTATTGGAAAATCTCGCTCATGCTTATGGTGATAACCCCCAGCAAGAATCTGACTATGCGTTAAAGCGTATTAACTACGTTTGGAATGATGGCGAAGCGTGTGCTTTATTAGGCCCCTCAGGCTGTGGCAAGACCACGTTATTGAATATTATCTCTGGGTTGCTAAAGCCGTCTGAAGGGCGCGTTTATTTCGACGATACCGATGTTACCCACGTGCCCACGAAAGACAAAAATATCGCTCAAGTATTTCAGTTTCCGGTGGTATACGACACTATGACGGTGGCGCAAAACCTTGCTTTCCCTTTGGTGAATCGAGGCTTCGATAAAGCACAAATTATGCCACGAGTTGAAGAGATCCTGGACCTCTTGGACTTACGCCATATGGCCAACCTAAAAGCCAAAGGGTTGACCGCGGATCAAAAGCAAAAAATCTCCTTGGGCCGGGGGCTAGTTCGACAGGATGTAAACGCCGTACTGTTTGATGAGCCTTTGACTGTGATCGATCCCCTAATGAAATGGGAACTGCGTTCACAGCTCAGAGCGTTACAGAAAAAAGTAGGCCAAACCATGATCTACGTTACTCACGATCAGATTGAAGCGCTTACATTCGCAGATCGTATTGCGGTCATGCTGGACGGGGCTATCTTACAGTTTGGAACACCTAAGGAGCTCTTTGAACGCCCATCTCATACTTTTGTAGGCTATTTTATAGGTTCACCGGGTATGAACTTTTTCCCCTGTGAAATCAAAGATCATAGGGCCACTGTGGTAGGCCAAAATATTGAGTTAAAGGAATCTTATGGCGAGCTTTTTGGCAAGCTTGAATTAGGCATTCGGCCAGAATTTGTGAGCCTACATGAAAGAGCAAATCAATCAGAAGGCTTGCCGGTTGTGGTTGAGAGTGTGGAGTACCTAGGGCGTAATAAAATAGTTCGTTTGCTAGCGGGGGAATTAAAGTTCAGCGCCTTGTTGTCAGAACGCACAGATATACCGAAAGACCCAGTGGCCCAGTTTGATGCCAACCGCATTTGTATTTACCAAGATTCATTTATTCTAGAAGGGGAGGCGTAACCATGAATAAAACGTGGAATAACAAAGCTTGGTGGATGGTGGTTCCGGTCGTGTTGTTAGTGGCGTTTAGCGCCATTATCCCACTCATGACTGTGGTGAACTATGCCTTTCAGGATACCTTTGGCAATAATGAATTTTATTGGGTAGGGATTGAATGGTTCGAAGACCTAATGGAATCAGAGCGATTCTTTGATGCCCTGCAACGTAACATACTATTTTCTTGCATCATTTTGGCTATTGAGGTGCCTCTAGGCATCATGATTGCTTTGTCACTGCCTAAGTCGGGCTGGAAAGTGAATGTATATTTGGTGCTGATGGCACTGCCTCTGCTGATTCCATGGAATGTGGTAGGGACTATATGGCAAGTGTTTAGTCGTACTGATATTGGATTGTTGGGCAATACATTAGTCAGCTTGGGCTTTGATTATAATTACACCCGCGATGTGCTGGATGCGTGGATCACCATTGTAGCTATGGATGTTTGGCATTGGACTAGTTTGGTGGTGTTGTTGTCCTACTCTGGTTTGGTAGCGATCCCTGAAGCTTACTTTCAAGCTGCGCGTATTGATGGTGCGTCTAAATGGGCGACTTTTCGTTACATTCAATTGCCGAAAATGCGTGGTGTTCTGACCATTGCCATTTTATTACGCTTTATGGACAGCTTCAAAATTTATACCGAGCCAATGGTACTCACAGGCGGTGGGCCAGGTAATTCAACCACTTTTATGTCTATCGACTTGGTTAAGATGGCTATAGGCCAGTTTGACTTAGGTCCAGCCGCAGCTATGTCGTTGGTGTATTTTATGATCATACTGCTGATTTGTTATGCATTTTTTACGGTGGTTACTAACATGGACAAAGCAGATACCAAGACTGGAGTTGAGTCATGAGTCAGATCAGTTTTAGTTTAAAGCCTAAACGCGCCTTTGCTTGGAGTGGTTTAGTGCCGGTGGTGTATATCATATTACTTATGATCCCTTTGTATTGGTTACTGAACACCAGTTTTAAAACCAACCAAGAAATTTTGGGTGCGTTTACCTTGTGGCCGCAAAATTTCACTTGGGATAATTACCTTACTATCTTTACCGAACCCGTATGGCGTGCGGGTTACATCAACTCAATCACTTATGTGGTCCTGAACACGTTGATTTCTCTGGTGGTTGCTTTACCTGCTGCGTATGCATTTTCTAGGTACAACTTTTTAGGCGATAAGCACCTGTTCTTTTGGTTGCTCACCAATCGAATGGCCCCATCGGCAGTATTTGTGCTGCCCTTCTTTCAGTTATATTCATCGGTTGGGCTCATCGATACTCATATCGCCGTAGCCATTGCCCATACGCTGTTTAACCTGCCATTAGCGGTATGGATTCTGGAAGGCTTTATGTCAGGTATTCCTCGTGAGGTCGACGAAACGGCCTACATTGACGGCTACTCTTTTCCTAAGTTTTTTGTGCGTATTTTCATGCCGCTTATTAAGTCTGGCATTGGTGTGGCGGCGTTCTTTTGTTTCATGTTTTCTTGGGTTGAGCTATTGATCGCACGTACTTTAACCATCACCGAAGCTAAGCCTATTTCTGCCGTACTTACCCGCACTGTGACTGGCGAAGGTGTAGATTGGGGTCTCATTGCGGCGGCAGGTATTTTAACAATAATACCAGGCGCGTTAGTCATTTATTTTGTTCGTAACTACATCGCCAAGGGTTTTGCCCTAGGCCGAGTATAGGAGAGTTGGCGATGGACTTATCTTGGATGGCATGGACCACACCAGTGGCAATATTTTTTGTGGTATTGGTGTGCTTGATTACAGCTATGGGTATATGGGAATATTTTCAGCCAGGTGGCGGGCCAAGGGTAGGCTGGTTGAGGTTTGAAACTACCCGTGGAGACCGATTATTTTTATCCATATTAAGCGCTGGTTTTATAAACTTGGGATGGATAGCCTGGACTGACCAAAGCCTCTGGTGGGCATTAGCATTGTCTGTTGTATGGGCTGTACTTATTTACAGAAAGTGTTGATTAACGAATATATACGATAATAATTGGTATATTTTTATTTAAAGATGTTCGATAACGACAATTAAATATTGAATATTTTCCTTATTGGTGTATAAAGGTTGTGAGTGAAGAATTTCCAGATGGGTCCCCCATTCGGATTTATTGGGGTTAGGGCGTTTTGTTTAGGCCCTTCCCTTTAATTAGTTACCACTGAGCGCAAGCCTTGGTAAAGGTAAAAATAATAAGAGGATAGTTTTTATGAAAATTCTGAAACGTACACCCTTGGCAGCTTTTGCTGCCTCTGCGGTGCTGATGCTTGGTGCACAAGCCGCAGTGGCAGATATGGCAGCCGCCAAAAAATGGGTAAATGATGAATTCCAACCTTCGACCATTACCAAGCAACAGCAAATGGACGAAATGGCATGGTTCATCGATGCCGCCAAACCTTTTGAAGGCATGCATATTCGTGTTGCTTCAGAAGGTATTACTACCCATACCTATGAGTCAGCTACACTAGCTAAAGCTTTTGAAGAGATCACTGGCATTAAGGTGACTCACGATATTATCGGTGAAGGAGATGTTGTTGAAAAACTGCAAACGCAGATGCAGTCAGGCGAAAACTTGTATGACGCCTACGTTAATGACTCGGACTTAATCGGCACCCACTGGCGTTATAAGCAAGTGCGTAACCTAACTGATTGGATGGCCAATGAAGGTGCAGATGTAACACTACCTACGTTGGATATTGAAGACTTTATTGGTTTATCCTTCACTACTGGACCAGATGGTAAGTTATACCAGCTACCAGACCAGCAGTTTGCCAACTTGTATTGGTTCCGCTATGACTTATTTACTGACCCAGAAATTAAGGCTAAATTTAAAGCCATATATGGTTATGATCTTGGTGTGCCGGTTAACTGGTCAGCTTACGAAGATATAGCTGCTTTCTTCACTAATGACATTGGTGAAATTGATGGTAAGAAGATCTATGGTCATATGGACTATGGTAAAAAAGATCCTTCATTAGGTTGGCGTTTCACTGACGCATGGTTGTCTATGGCTGGCGCTGGCGACAAAGGCGAGCCAAATGGTCTGCCAGTAGACGAGTGGGGCATTCGCGTTAACGAAAAAAGTCAGCCTGTAGGCTCTTCTGTTTCTCGTGGTGGTGCTACCAACGGTCCAGCAGCAGTGTATTCGATCACCAAGTATCGTGATTGGATGAACGCATACGCGCCTCCTGGTGCATCTGGTATGACCTTTGGTGAGGCTGGTCCTGTGCCTGCGCAAGGCAATGTTGCGCAACAAATTTTCTGGTACACGGCCTTTACTGCAAGTTTAATTGACCCTGATTTGCCAGTAATGAATGCTGATGGCACGCCAAAGTGGCGTATGGCTCCAAGCCCTCATGGTGCTTATTGGACCGAAGGCCAGAAGCTAGGTTATCAAGATGCAGGTTCTTGGACGTTAATGAAGTCAACGCCTGAAGTTCGTGCAAAGGCTGCTTGGTTATATGCCCAGTTTACTGTGGCTAAAACCACTTCGTTGAAAAAGTCTCACGTAGGTTTAACCTTTATTCGTGAATCAGACATCGATCATCAATCCTTTACTGATCGTGCTGTAGAGTTAGGTGGTTTGGTTGATTTCTATCGTTCACCAGCCCGTGTTCAGTGGTCTCCAACAGGAACCAATGTGCCAGATTATCCTAAGCTAGCACAGCTATGGTGGCAGAACATTGGTGATGCGTCTTCTGGTGCTAAAACACCACAGGAAGCAATGGATGCTTTAGCTGCTGCGCAAGACAAAGTCTTAGCGCGTCTTGAACGTGCTGGAGTACAGGGGGAGCTTGGTCCTAAACTAAACGAACCTCGTGATCCAGAATATTGGTTTAATCAGCCAGGTTCACCTAAGGCGAAGTTAGCTAACGAAAAACCAACACCAATCACCATCGATTACGATGAATTGATTAAGAGCTGGCAGTAAGTTAGGAAACGCCTAATGCAATATTAGGTGTTTAAAGTGATAACGGCCCATGTCTATGGGCCGTTTTTAAGCGAGTTTTTTGCATAAAATAATGATGTCATGATGGCTTTTGGCATCATGGATAGTGAAACATTATATTATGCAAAGGTCTTTTTAATTAAGGTACGGAAGCAATAACAATGGACAGTAAAAGTAACATTAGCGATCTTGTCGTCATTGGTGGCGGTATTAATGGTACTGGCATCGCTCTAGATGCTGCCGGACGTGGACTCAATGTGCTTTTGTGTGAACAAGGTGATTTAGGGTCAGCCACATCGTCTAATAGCAGTAAATTGATACACGGTGGGCTCAGGTATCTTGAACATTATGACTTCCGCCTTGTACGAGAATCATTAGCTGAACGAGAGGTGCTATTGCATAAGGCACCACATTTGATAAAACCCATGCGTTTCCGCATACCTCATCGCCCACATCTACGACCAGCCTGGATGATCCGGATTGGTTTGTTTCTTTATGACAACTTGAGTAAACGGGTCACACTCAAATCTTCAAGTGGCATAAAATTTGGCACCAACAGCGCTCTTCTACCACATATCAAACGTGGTTTTGAATACTCTGATGGCTGGGTAGATGATTCTCGTCTAGTGGTACTTAATGCAGTAGCGGCCAAACAAAAAGGCGCGGACATAAGAACCCAAACACGCTGTATTAACATTAAGCGTGTCAATTCCTTATGGCTGATCACCCTAGAAAACGTTCAAACTGGTGATACTGAACAAGTGCGTGCAAGAGCCTTAGTGAATGCGGCAGGCCCTTGGGTGTCTAGCCTTTATAAAGATACTATGCAGAAGAAGGCACCAAAACAAGTGCGGCTCATTAAAGGTAGTCACATTGTAGTACCTCGTATTCACACAGAAGAAGAAGCGTACCTATTACAAAATAAAGATGGGCGTATAGTATTTTTGATCCCCTTTGAAGACAAATTTACGCTGATTGGTACCACTGACATTGAGTATAAAGGGGATCCTTCTAATGTGGTTATCTCTCAATCAGAAATTGATTACATTTTAGGTATAAGCAATGAACATTTTAAACATCAGTTGACTGCAGCGGATGTGTGTTTTACCTTCTCTGGCGTTAGGCCGTTACTTGACGATGAGTCTGAGTCACCGCAAGCAGTAACTAGAGACTATACCTTTGAGATTGAAGCACCTGCTGGGATGGCTCCAATGTTGTCGGTTTTTGGAGGTAAGCTCACAACGTATCGAAAGCTATCAGAGCTGGCAGTGAATGATTTGGTAGAATATTTTGCACATGCAGGACCAACATGGACTATGCATGCCACATTGCCTGGGGGCGATTTTAAAGACCAGGCTACTCTGCAGGCGCAACTGAACAGTAATTACCCTTGGCTGCCTACCGATCTATGTGCCCGCTATGTTCGATCTTATGGCACGCTGATCTATCAAATATTGAGTGATGCTAAGGTGTTAACCGATTTAGGGCAGCACTTTGGTGCCGGTTTATATGCACTGGAAATTGATTATTTGGTGGCCCACGAGTGGGCTTGTTGTGTCGAGGACATTTTGTGGCGCCGCAGTAAATTAGGACTGTGGTTTAACGCCACACAGAAAGCCGACTTATCTGAATATTTAAAAACGCTTAACATGGGGGGGTGAACCAAAGCATTTCAGTGTGCTTAATCTATTTTGTTACTTTACCACAGCGCCCCGAGGTAAAACCGTAACCGATATATGACTATCGCTGACTTAACTTTAGCCACTCCAGCGGGACAAATTAAAACGGGTTCACTATGTCGCTCAGATCGAGTGGCTAAGTACAACCGTTTACTGCGAATAGAGCAGGAACTAGGTGCTGATGCTCCTTATCGTGGGTGTCAGGAGATTAAAGGCCAATAACAGTTATTTACCTCTAAGTTTGAACGAGTAATAGAATATTAAAGTGTGTGAGCGAATGCGTCTTACGCTTGGTTGACTTTCGTAACATAATTGAAAATACATTTTGTGGTTATAGGAGCAACCCGATGCATTATAATCCAAGCCAAAATCGTTATGATAAAATGGTTTACCGCCGTTGTGGTAATTCAGGATTAAAGCTCCCAGTAATTTCATTAGGGTTATGGCAGAATTTTGGTCATAACTCCTTACATCAAATCAAACGAGAAATTTGTCAGACTGCTTTTGATAATGGAGTCACGCACTTTGATCTTGCGAATAATTATGGCCCCCCTGCTGGCAGTGCAGAAGAAGCATTCGGAGATATTTTAAAAACTGATTTTTCTGGTTTCAGGGATGAATTAATAATCAGTTCAAAAGCAGGCTATAGCATGCGGCCTGGGCCTTATGGCGAATGGGGAAGTAGGAAATATTTGATTGCGTCTTGCGATCAGTCATTAAAAAGTCTGGGGCTGGATTACGTTGACATTTTTTATTCACATCGCTTTGATCCTAATACACCCCTAGAAGAGACGATGGGGGCATTGGACCACATCGTTAAATCAGGACGGGCTTTGTATGTGGGAATATCAAGTTATAACAGTCAGCGCACCAAAGAAGCCGTAAAAATCTTAACTGATTTAGGCACCCCATGCCTCATTCATCAACCCAGCTACAACATGTTTAATCGCTGGATTGAAGATGACAATCTTCTTGATACGCTGGAAGATCTGGGGCTAGGATCAATTGTATTTACACCCCTTGCTCAGGGAATGCTCACAAAAAAATACTTAAATGGCGTGCCAAATGATAGTCGCGCAGTACAAGGTAAAGGTTTTGATAGGGGCAAGCTTAATCCTGAACTCATCGAGGCACTTAACCAACTGAATGATATTGCCTCTCGTCGCGGCCAGACTTTAGCGCAAATGGCTTTAGCTTGGGTTTTACGAGGTGGCAGAGTAACTACTGCCCTAATGGGAGCCTCAAAACCGGAGCAAGTTTTGGATTGTGTTGGCGCAATTGAGAACTTAGATTTTACAGATGATGAACTTTCAGAAATTGATCATTTATCCGGTGATCAAGGTATAAATCTCTGGGCGGCATCTTCAGAAACACAGTAATTCGGTTTGTAAGTCGATGGAAGAGTCGAAAAACCTAATAACTTCGAGCGGTTAAACTGGATGTGTGTAAGCAGCTAGCTCTAATTTTGTAGGTACAAAAGGTGCTTTAGAAGAAGTATATTGTGCAGGCTATAACTGCTACTGTTCTATTCAATGGTGAAAAAATGGCATCCGCACCGGACTAACCAAGCGCTTACTTCTTAAGTATAGAAATCGTGAATTTGCTTCCAGCTTTGCATACTGTTGGATAAAAAAACTAGTTGAGTGATTTAATGGAGAAGCTGTGATGTGCGTGCGATGAAACCCCAATCGAATATAGCTTGGCTACTCATGCTACCTGCAGCATTAGTAATGATATTTGTTGCTTTAGTGCCAATGGTCACAGTATTTAACTATTCGTTCCACGACATCTTTACGCTAGACGACGTTTTTTGGGTAGGCACAGAGTGGTATGGAACAATTGTGTCATCTCCTCGCTTTTGGTCGAGCCTAGGGCGCAGTGCTGCGTTTTCAAGCCTTGTGCTTATGATTCAATTGCCCTTAGGTATCGGTATCGCTCTAATGTTGCGAAGAGCCAGGCCCCGTACTGCAAACTTAATGCTAATGTGCCTAGCCATACCGCTTGTAGTACCCACAAATATGGTAGCTGGGCTTTGGCTTGCACTACTGCGCCCCGAAGGCCTTGGTGGACAAGCTCTAACCTTATTCAACCTTGCGCTTGACTATAAATTTACTGCAGCTCATACATGGGGACTTATCCTAGTATTGGACACATGGCACTGGCTTGGGTTGGTGGTAATACTCGCCTATGCAGGACTTTCTTCGATTTCCCCCACCTACTATCAGGCAGCAGCAATCGATAGCGCCTCACGTCTGGCCGTCTTTCGATGGATAGAACTTCCACAAATCTCTGGCGCCTTATGGATCGTACTCTTATTGAGGCTGGTAGACAGTTTTATGATCTACACTGAAGTTATGATGATCAATGCAGGGGGCCCAAGGGACGCTACAACATTTTTGTCGTTGCAGCTTGGAGAAGAAATTAAAGGTTTTAGTTACGGAACTGCAGCAGCGCGAGCCATGGTAAATTTCCTGTTCGTTTTGACATTGGTCTGGGTGTTTGTCAAGCTGCGTCAATCAAAAGATAGTGCGGGGAGTAAGGTCACATGAGCCGCTCTGGATTGTTGCGCACCCTGGCATTGACCACCCTGGCAGCCTTTATTTTATTGCCATTTTTTCAGGCTGTGGAGCTCAGCTTTACCGTAACACGTGGAGTTGACGGAGTGCCCACTGGAACCCTTGGCTTGCACAATTATGCTAATATTTTAGCAACACCAGCGCTGCGTGAATCTTTCATAAATTCTGTCACATACGTGTTGCTCAATGTGATTTTTTGCCTAGCGGCAGGTCTACCTGCTGCATATGGGCTAGCCCGTTACACTTTTGTTGGTGACCGACATTTCTTGTTTTTTTTGCTGGCATTTCGAGTCACACCACCTGTAGTTTTGTCGCTGCCGATCTTTATACTTTTTGCCCGCGCTGGCCTTGTGAATACACCGGTTGGCATTGCGCTAGTTCATTCCGTCTTCAACTTGCCGATTGCGATTTGGATTCTAGAAAGCTTCATTACCGCAATCCCTCGTTCCTTCGATGAGATGGCATTCATTGATGGCCACAGCCGCAGTGGGTTTTTTATGCGATTTCTAATTCCTGCATTGGCCC
>Ga0209384_1001738_pt1 | contig 10959 bp, 11 predicted proteins | sample CoawatmetaG05DNA_FD_187511 | JGI IMG/M metagenome (GOLD analysis project Ga0209384, IMG submission 187511) | Marine microbial communities from the West Antarctic Peninsula - Coastal water metaG058-DNA (SPAdes) (version 2) | ecosystem: Environmental > Aquatic > Marine > Coastal ... | reverse complement strand
TTAAAATGGTAGAGACAATAGTTGAAGCTGTTGGTATAGATACACCAGAGGATTTAGAAAAAGCTAAAAAATATTTAAACCTTTAAATATGTTTGAAGATGTAAAAGTAATCGCTTTCGATGCAGATGACACTTTGTGGATTAACGAGACGTATTTTAGAGAAGCTGAAGAAGTTTTTGCCGAATTGCTTTCTAAATATGAAACTAAAAATAAGATAGATCAAGAATTATTTAAAACTGAAATTAAAAATTTAGCGATCTATGGCTATGGAATAAAGGGCTTTGTGCTATCTATGATAGAATGTGCCTTAGCGCTTTCTAACTATAAACTACCGCAAGAAACTGTAGAAAAAATACTAGCTATTGGTAAAGATATGTTAGAAAAACCAGTAGAATTGTTGAGTGGAGTAGAAGAGGTTTTGGAAAATTTACAAGGAAAGTATAAGTTAATTGTTGCTACAAAAGGCGACTTGTTAGATCAAGAAAGGAAATTAGAGAAATCTAATCTTTTAAAATATTTTCACCACATAGAAATAATGAGTGATAAGAAAGAAAAAGATTATGTAAAATTATTAAAACACCTAGATATACAACCTTCACAGTTTTTAATGATTGGAAACTCTTTAAAATCCGATGTTTTACCGCTTTTAAAAATTGGTGCAATCGCAATTCACATTCCCTTTCATACAACTTGGATACACGAAGAAATTTCATTGGAAGCACAACAGAAAGTAAATTATAAGACATTAAGAAATATCAAAGAATTGATAACGCTCTTTTAAATAAATATACTAACTTTGCACTTTTAAAATTAAAATATATTATGGCTAGCATAAAAAACTTAAAAAAAGATATTAATTATACTTTAGGAGATATTATTGGATTTGTTTCTGACAAAGTAGATACTAAAGGAGATAATAAAGAAGTGGAAGCAATTATAGATGAAACTATAACTACTTTCGACGCTTTAATCGCAAAGATCAATAAAAAAGGAGTTGAGAATAAAAAAGCACATTACAATAGCATTAGTGCAGATTTAGAGGCGAGAGCTACTGAGTTAGTTGCTAAAATTAACAAGCTTTAATCTTAACATTTTTAAACATTTTTTAACAACCATCAACTTAAAGTTGATGGTTGTTTTTTGTATCTTTAAATTGTTATACTAAACAGACTACCTTGTGCGTTATAACTTTAAATACAAAGTACTATGGCGAGAGCAATGTATGAATACACAAAAACTGTTTTAAAGAAGGTTAGTTTTAATTCAGAGTTATTTTGTAAAGAATTAAATAAAGGATTAGAAAGCTTACTACCCTACGAAAAAGAAGAATTAATTATTTGGTTAAAAAGTTTTACAGCAAATAAACCAGAGCTGTTAGCTTGTATGGCGCTGCTAGGATAAAGAGAGGTTTAGAAGATTTTTTCTTTTTAAGCAATAAAATCATTCCTTGTGTTTCCCTTTTTTACCATATTTTTGAATAAATTTAGAGCAAATTTTCTTTCCGAAATATAAATTTTCATGAAAGTGTTCTGCAAAACATCATCCGTATCATCGTGAGAAATTACGATTTTACGAATATGCCAATACAAGCGCTCTTTATAAATAGAAATTAGTTCTCTGAACGCTTTTTCTTTTGTTTGAATATTTTTGAGTTGCGCTATTAAAACGATTTCGGCTGTCAAATGCGTTTTTTAAATTAGACAAAATGTCTCCCGAAAGATTTAAAAAAATTAGATTATTTTTTTGCCCGAGCTTTCGAGTATCCAAATAAACGTTTTTGTTTTATAATCTCAGGAATACCTTCTGGCAGCATCTCTTCCCAACCTTTGTCTCCTTTTACAATCATTTTTAAGACAGTTCGAGAGAAAATATCAAGAATCTCGGGATTAAAATCATTAATATTTATGAGCCTACCATTGTTTTTAAAGAACTTGTATAATTCCTTCATTCTTGGGTGGACTTTTAGATTTTCGATATTGATATAATCATTAGAGCCCTGGTTGTGATACGGATAAATATATAATTTTAAATCTCTGTAAAAAAGCTTTCCAAACGCTTCTAAAACACCACCACTTAAATGACGGTAGTATTTTTCATCAAAAATTTGTATCAGGTTATTCACTCCCATTGCAAGTCCCATTCTTTCTTTAGTGAATTCACTTAAGTATTCGACCAATTTAAAGTATTGTTGGAAATTGGTAATCATTACATTTTGCCCTAAAGAACAGAGTAATTCTGCTCTATCTAAGAAGTCTCTTTCGTTTATTTTTCCTTCTGCACTTAGGTTGCTTAAGGTAATTTCGAAAATAACTTGTGTTTTACTTTCCTCTACTTTATTTTCTTTTAAGAAAAGCCTTTTAGACTTTTCGTACAGATCCATATTTACTTTGGTAACGGGTCTAAAACTACCACGTAAAGCTAAAATATTTTTTTTATATAAAACTTGTGCAGGTAACAAGTTGTTTCCGTCAGGACCAAACATTACGGCATTTGTCATCCCATTTTTAAGCAGTTGTAAACTCATTAAACGGTTGTCTACGTACATAAAACGAGGCCCTGAAAAATTAATCATATCAATTTCTAGCAGGTCGCTACTCAGATTATCATACAAAGATTTTACCAACTCTTTAGGATTGTCATTTAAATAGAAAGCTCCGTAAATTAAGTTCACTCCTAAACTACCTAAAGTTTCTTGTTGTAAACGAGCATCTATTTCTTTAAAACGAATATGTACAATAATTTCATTGTAATCTTCCAAAGGATCCAATTGAAAACGAATACCAACCCAACCGTGACCTTTAAATTTCTTTGCAAAATCTATGGTTGTTACTGTATTTGCATAACTAAAAAATAATTTATCAGGATGTTTAGATCGGCTTAAACGATCTTCCATTAAATTGATTTCATGACCTAGCATCCTGTTAAGGCGGACCTGTGTAACGTAACGATTGTCTTCCTCAACACCATAAATAGCGTCAGAAAAATCTTTGTCGTAAGCGCTCATCGCTTTTGCAATAGTGCCAGAAGCAGCACCAGATCTAAAAAAATTACGTGCAGTTTCTTGACCTGCACCAATTTCTGCAAAAGTTCCGTAAATGTCTCTGTTTAAGTTAATTCTAAGTGCTTTACTTTTGGTTGTTGGTGCACTACTTATTTCTTGATCTCCTTTTAAAGAAATGGCCATAGATCGTTTTTTATTCGTTGTAACAAATGTAATGAATTAGAGTGCTATCAGTCAATTTTTATCTTATTTTTGTTTCAATGAAAATTGACAAAAAATTATTAAATATTACTTTTTTAGGAACTGGTACATCTCAAGGCGTGCCAATGATTGCCAGCAATCATCCTGTTTGTTCGTCTACAGATTCTAAAGACAAACGCCTGCGTTCTTCTATATTAATTTCTTGGGACAATACTACCTATGTAATTGATTGTGGTCCGGATTTTAGACAGCAAATGTTAAGAGAAAATGTACAGTTAGTAAACGGCGTTTTGTTTACGCACGAACATGCGGATCACACGGCGGGTTTAGACGATTTGCGTCCTTTTTGTTATAAAATAGGAGAAATGCCTATTTATTTAAATCGAAAAACGCTGGATAGTTTAGAACAACGTTTCCAATATATTTTTTCTAAAGAAAATAGGTATCCAGGGGCGCCAAGTGTACTTGCAAATGTTGTAGAAAAAAGACCTTTTATAATTGACGATTTAGAAGTAATACCTATTCAATTACTGCACGGTAAATTACCCATTCTTGGGTATAGAATTCAAAATATGGCCTACTTAACAGATTTAAAAATAATTTCTGATGAAGAGAAAGAGAAACTTAAAAATTTAGATGTCTTAATCGTAAACGCTCTAAGAATAGAAGAACATCCAACACATTTTAATTTACAAGAGGCATTAGATTTTGTTGAAGAAATTAAACCCAAAAAGGCCTATTTTACTCACATAAGCCACCGATTAGGTTTTCATGAAGAAGTTTCTAAAAAACTACCTGAAAACGTGTTTTTAGCATTTGATGGATTAAAGATTGAATCTTAGGCTGCAAGCAACTCTTTAAACAAACTAATTTGACCCAAAAGCAAATTAAATTATTTAATACCAGCGTTTCTTTTTCTTTTTAGAGGCTTCAGATTTTCTTCCTTTTTTATTTTTACTAACGGTATTTGGTTGCAGCTTTTTGTGTTTTGGTTTATCAATTACATAAGGGTGCTCAATGATTACCTTAATTGGTTTTTCAATTAAAGTTTCAATCAGTTTGATGTATGCATTTTCATCAGGAGAACAAAAAGAAAAAGCAATTCCAGATTTTCCAGCTCTACCTGTTCTACCAATTCTATGAATGTACGTCTCAGGAATATTTGGAATATCGAAATTAATAATAGCATCTACATTTGTAATATCTATGCCACGAGAGGCCACGTCTGTTGCAATTAAAATATGTGCTTTTTTGTCTTTAAAATCTTCAATCGCTTTATTTCTAGTGCCCTGTGTTTTGTCTCCGTGTATACTCGCAACTTTGTATCCATTTTTAAGTAAGGATTCTTCTAATTTATCAACACCAAATTTTGTGCGTCTGAATATGATAATCTTTCCATTAATGGTGTTTCTTAACAAGTGCAAACACAGATCTGTCTTGTTCTTTTTAGGAAGGTAATATAATAACTGACCAATATTTTTTGCGGTAGTTTCTTCAGGATTTATTTCAACAACAACCGGACTTTTAATTACTTTTTTAGCTAGGTCAACTATTTTCTCTGGCATGGTAGCAGAAAAAAGTAAGGTTTGTTTTTTCTTCGGACACAAGGCTTCTATCTTTTTGATGTCGGCTATAAAACCCATGTCTAACATTAAATCTGCTTCATCTAATACAAAAATTTCAACGGCACTTAAATCGATGTTTCCCTGCAACTGTAAATCAATCAGTCTTCCTGGAGTTGCAATTAAAATATCAATACCTTTTGCTAAAATTTCTTTTTGAGGTTGTAGAGATACGCCTCCAAAGACGGCCGTTGCTCTTAAGTTAGAATAGGTACTAAAACTTTTAAAATTTTCTAAAATTTGTATGGCCAATTCACGGGTAGGAGTAACTACTAGCGATCTTATCTTTTTTTCTCCTTTTTCTGCATCTTGTTCATCGAATAGCAATTGGATAATAGGCAGTGCAAAGGCGGCTGTTTTTCCTGTACCAGTTTGTGCAGAAACAATTACGTTCTTTTTGTCTAAGACTAAAGGAATCGCTTGCTGCTGTACTAAGGTTGGTGTTTGAAAACGCTCTTCAGCAACTGCTTTTAAGATGGATTTATTAAAAGGAAAATCAGAAAACTTCATGTATTATTTTTGGGGCAAAGGTAGTTTAAAAGTAACAATGGTTTTTATCGAATTAGAAATTATTAAAAGGGATTTTTCCTTAAATTAGCGACTATTAAATATAAGAGTTTTCAGCTTCACAAGAGCTCTTATAACACATAATTTCTAGGTTTGTGAAGATTACAAATAGTTTTATGAGGCATAAGGAAAACAATTCTAAAATCATAAAAAAGCCTTGGCCAACCAAAGCTGCAATGGAGCAGGTGTACGAAATGAAGCTTTGGGGAAATAGTGAATCTAGCTTTTATTCTGGTGCAGGGTCTCATGAACAAACGATTGTAAAACCTTATATTGAAGCGGTATCCTCATTTTTGCGAAGCTTTAAAGAGTCGATTATAGTGTGTGATTTAGGTTGTGGTGATTTTAATGTAGGAAAACAATTGGTGCAGCATGCTAATAAATATGTAGCCGTTGATATTGTAGAAAATTTGATCGTTTACAATAAAAAGACATTTAAAGAGGAAAATTTAGAATTCTACTGTTTGGATATTGCCAAAGATGCTATCCCCACTGGAGACTGTGCAATCGTTCGGCAAGTATTACAGCATTTATCGAACGCAGAAGTGCAGAGTGTAGTGCATAAGCTAGCAGGGTTTAAATATATTATTCTAACAGAACATCTACCTCAAGGCAATTTTATGCCAAACAAAGATATTATTTCAGGTCAAGGAATTCGACTAAAAAAGCAAAGTGGCATCAATCTGTTAGCAGCACCATTTCATATGAAGGTGAAACTAGAAAGGGAATTGATTGCTTATGATCTAAAGGACAATAAAGGCGTTTTAGTAACTACTTTGTATGTGATTTTTTAGGCTGCTAACTCGAATTTAAACAAGAAATTTGTTAAAAGGGACCCAATAGCTCCCACTAAGAAGTAAAGCAATGTAAATACTAAAAAAGAATTCATTTCAATTATTATCTCATAATATTGCAGGAGCGATTGAATGAGTGCAGGAATAAAAAGTACCACAAGTAGTAGCAATCTATTCATAAACCTGTGATCATGTTTTGTAACACAATTTAAACATTGAATCTGTTGTTTGGCGCTCCAGTAGTTTTTATATACCTGCCAATAACTAAATTTTTGATTGCATTTTTTACAAGTATCCATATTATTTTATTATGTATTAAAGATACTTAATTAATTGTAATTCGCTAAAAAAAAAACAGGTTCTCAATTTTTATAAGGGTACATATTTTGGCCAATGTATGGGTACATTAATAATAGCGATACTATGGTTTAAAGGAAACGCAAGAACAAATCAATTTCTTCTTTTGTGTTAAAAAAGTTTGGACTTACTCTTCTATTTTCTCCTTGTAAAGTCACAATGACCTTGTGTACTTTTAATTTTGAAAATACTGCTTTCGTTTTCTCAAAAGAGCTTGCCTTAAAATAGAGGATGGCTGTCCTTTCTGCCCTCGTTTTTATTGACGCTGCTATTTTATAGTCTTTTTTTAGAAGTCTGTTAATGAGCAGGTCTGTGTGTCCCAATGCTTTTTCAAACTCTGAAATCAAGCTAATAAATGGGATATCAACTTTTTTGTCATTATCGCTAATATTCAGATTTTCTCCGTTTGGTTGATTTATAATTTTATCCTCTCCAACATATTTATATGACTGTCTTAATTTTTTAGTTATTGTGTCAAAGCGTTTTGATATCATCGATTTTCCGTAAAGTTTTCTAAATTTTCGTTTACTAATATCGCTGTTTAATGAATCAATATTTAGTGGATTTTACAGTCTCGTAATAAAAAATAAAATTATTTTTTCGCAATCAATCAATTTTTCTCCCGTCCGTATAAAATGTTTCATCTCCGAAATGGAGCATTCGCATGAATTAGATTTTTTTACTTTTATATTCAATCTTCTAATGAATCACAGTCAGTACTATCCCAGTCAAATTTTGAAGAACCACAAGAAATTAAAAATAAAGGAATGGAAATTAATAAATTCTTTTAAATAAAGTGTTCATTAGTTTGTTCGGTTACATTGCTTACAACATTGTTGTGAGTTTAGTTGCGTGTTTTAAGCAATAAAGTTAGTAAGTACATCTCAGATAGTTAGACCGCGAATACTTTCCTAAATTAGCCAGAAACCAAGTAATTAATTAGACACGTTGTTGTGCTTTCGGTATTGTCCATAAAATTGTTTTAGTGGGTTTTACAAAAGAATTGAATTATTAATACTACTTCTTATCATTAATAATAAGTGCCGGTATATTTAAAGATTTATACAATATATTGTAGGCATTCATTTCTGTTTCTATAATAGCATCGCGTTCATTTTTATACACTTCCCAATCTTTCATTAAGTCATTAAATCGTTCTTTAGCACCCTTCGTAAGTCTCGGGTCTGCTTGGTCGATATAGCTTTTAAGTTGAATAAGTTGTGCATTTAGCTTATTGTTGAAGTTAATAACATCTTGAAAGGTTTTTTGATCTACTTGAATTAAATTTTCTTCCCAACTGTTAATCCGCTTTGATAATGTTTCTCCTTTTTCTAATAAATGTGCAGCATGCTCATGATCTTTTAAAAGCTTTGCATAAGCATCAAGTTGGGTTTTGGTAGATCGCATTTGGTTTACAGCTTCATGCATCGCTCTTATCGTATTTTCGATAGTAACAAGCATTTTTTGCTGTGCTATAAAGTCTTGAGGATTTGAGTTTATTTTAGGATTCGGAAGAATCGTAATCATTGTTTCAACGGTATCTTCTTCTAGTGTTATTCGCAACGTATAATTACCAGGAGCTACCCTAGATCCAGAAAGTCCTCCAAAAATAAAAACTTTATGTATCGACGGTAATGCCGCTCTATTAAAATCCCAAGTAAATCGATTATAACCTTTTTTTGAGGGTAAAATTTGTGGTTTAGAAGGACCTCCTGGCCATGATTTAAAGCCTTTTGGTTTTTTATTCGTATAGCTTCTTATCACTTTTGAATTTTGTAAAACTTCTAATTTTAAGTCTAAAGTATCTGCAGCCTTGTCTAAATAATAATCGAAAGTCACTCCACTTTTCGGGTTTTCACCTTGTCCTGTTGCTTTAGATACGCCTCCAAAAATGCGGTAGGTATCTTTCGGTTTAAATAATTGAATTGATTTATCATTAGAATTCATGTTTTGTAGTACTCCTAAATCATCTAGAATCCAGAATCCCCGACCTGATGTAGCGGCAACTAAATCATTATCTTGAATTGTTAAATCATTTATAGCAACAGGAGGTAAATTCAATTTTAAACGTTGCCAATGAGCACCATCATCATTTGAAACGCATAGACCCGTTTCGGTACCCGCATACAATAATCCTTCTTGTTTCTTATCCGCTCTTACAACTCTTGCAAACCCTTTTGTATCCTCTAAACCGTTTACGATTTTTGTCCAAGTTTGTCCATAATCGTTTGTCTTAAATACATAGGAATTTAAGTCCATAGATTTATAGCGCATAATAACCACATAGGCTTTTGCTGGATTATGCGGAGAGATATCGATACTATTTATAATGCCATCTTTAATGCTTTTCGGTGTAATATTGTTCCAAGTTTGACCACCATTTTTTGTAATATGCAATAGACCGTCATCACTACCTGCATACAAAACACCTTCTTCATGTTCTGATTCTACGAATGAGCTAAGCGTGTTGTAATTCTCTCCACCTGCCGCTTCATTGGTATATGGACCGCCACCTTGGCCATGTTTTTCAGTTTCATTCTTGGTAAGATCTGGACTTATTGTTGTCCAGCTTATTCCAGCATCCGTAGTTTTAAAAACAACATTACCAGCATGATAAATTGTAGTTCTGTTGTGTGGTGAACTTATAATAGGTGCATTCCAATTATACCTGTATTTGGCATCTTTTGGCGCAATACCTAATCCAAGTTCCGGGTATTGTTTAATATATTTTTGTTCTCGAGATGTTTTTGTCCACGTACTAATATTCCCTTGATAGGTACCACCATAAATCATTTCTGGATTATTGGGATCAAAAGCAATAAAAGCACTTTCACCACCGGCTACAGAATACCAATCTTTCCAATCGATTCCTTCATCATTTGTCCTACTTGCAATACCAATTGCAGAGTTATCCTGTTGACCTCCATAGACGTTATAAGGTACCAAATTATCTGTAATTACACGATAAAATTGAGCAGTAGCCTGGTTTTGTTGAGTGCTCCAACTTTTACCTCCATTAAAGGAAATATTGGCACCACCGTCATTAGAGTTAATTAAATTAGTATTATCCTTTGGATTGATCCATAAATGATGATTATCTCCATGAGGAACGGGAATATTAGAAAAACTTTTACCAGCATCAATAGATTTCATCACTGGTGCATTTAAAACATACACAACATTCTCATTTTGTGGATCTGCAAAAATCTCCATATAATACCATGAACGTGCAATATTAACACGATTGCTATTTACCTGTTTCCAAGTTTTTCCCGCATTATCTGAGCGATACACGCCACCTTTTTTTTCCTCAGCTTCAATAACCGCAAATACGCGATTTGAATTTGCTCTAGAAACAGAAATACCCGATTTACCAAAAACTTTAGGCAATCCATCTTTCATTTTTTTCCAAGTATCTCCGCCATCGTCAGAGGTATATAAACCTGAACCTTTACCACCAGATTCCATAAACCAAGGGTAACGCTGATGTTGCCACATAGAAGCATACAAAATTCTAGGGTTGTTCATGTCCATCGACAACGAGGAAGCTCCTGAACTGTTATTAACGAACAGTATATTCTCCCATGACTTTCCGCCATCAGTAGTTCTATAAATACCACGTTCTTTTGAGGGTGCATATTGTGCACCTTGCGCTGTTACATAAATAATATTAGGGTTTGTCGGGTGTATGACAACATCAGAAATATGACGGGTTTTTTCTAATCCTAAATGTATCCATGTTTTTCCGGCATCCATAGATTTGTAAACACCATCTCCCATAGAAGTCATAACACCTCGTGCTGCATGTTCTCCCATACCAACAACTACAATGTTTGTATCACTTTCAGATACTGCAATTGCACCGACAGATCCTGTTTTGAAAAATTTATCCGAGCTATTTTTCCATGTAATTCCATCATCCGTAGTTTTAAAAACACCACCGCCTGTAGACCCCATGTAGTAGGTGTGGGGCTTTCCTATTACACCAGTGGAAGTAACACTTCTACCTCCTCTAAACGGACCAATATTACGCCATTTTAAACCATGGAATAAAGAGTCTGTTAGTTTTACCGTAGGGGCTGAAAATTTATTTTTTCTTTTTTGGGCATTACCAGTTATCGGCAGCAGCAGCATGCAAATAAATAATAGTTTTAGTAATTTCATGTTGTTCATTTTGTTCAGTCGTATATGGCGAAAGAATGTTATTATATTTATTTCTCGAGAAAGCGGTAATGTTATTGGTTGGTTTTAGTGAAGCACAACGTGTTTGTATAAATTTAGTTGCATATTTCAAGTAGTGCATTTAGTAAATAAAACACGAATTAAGAAAGTCCGTTTGGTCTTTCGCAAGTAAGCTAAAAGCCCGCAATTAATTTTATACGGTGTTTTACCTCCTTATTCTTTCAGTCGATTGTAT